>Ga0222714_10001743_pt1 | contig 24181 bp, 40 predicted proteins | sample C33_3DmetaG_FD_165048 | JGI IMG/M metagenome (GOLD analysis project Ga0222714, IMG submission 165048) | Estuarine water microbial communities from San Francisco Bay, California, United States - C33_3D | ecosystem: Environmental > Aquatic > Marine > Unclassified | place: USA: California...
AACAGCTTACCTTGAGCGATGCATCCCTGTAGACTTGAGGTGCATTTCGATTTACTGTATCAGTGAAGAATATATATGGATATCCAGTCTCACATCTCTTTTTAACTATGGACGCCCACGTCTTACGCTTAGCCTTATCCCCATCAACAACGCCCTGCATGAACTCATCAGTTATCGTGACCCCAAGGCTCAGGTTTTGAATTGGATGTCCCTCAGACCTAATCTGGAGGAATTCTTCGATATCTGGATGGTCTATCGGCAGATACGCGGCGAAGGCTCCACGTCGTTGACTTCCTTGTGATACGACGTTACTAAGAGTCTCAAATATCTCCATGAAGTGGACTGGTCCGCTAGACTCCCCCCCATTACTTATTTTACTGCCACGAGGTCTTAGGTCGCCAAAGTACGCTGATGTCCCACCACCAATTTTGGACATCATTCCTATCTCTGAGGATTTCTCTAGGATACTCTCCATTGTATCCGAAATATAGCTTCCGAAACAACTAACAGGACTTCCTCGACTACAGCCGAAGTTTACCCAACATGGCGTGCTTAGTGAGTAAAACCCGGCTTTCATGTAGGATTCAAACTTATCTGCGAATCCATCTAACTTTAGTATCTTCTCAGCAGTTTCAGCAATCTGTCGAACTCTTTGCTCTGGAGTAACTCCTTCCTCTAGATATCCTCTTTCGAGGAATTGACGGGAGTGGGAATTTAGCCAATAGTAATCTTTACTCATATGTTGTGCCTTCGGCGTTGTTCTAATTAAAAAGGTCGTCCTCATTAAAGCTTTGTGAGTTTTTACTATATTCAACAGGACGAGAGTTGAAAAAGTCCGTCATATTATTTCCTAAAACCTGCTCATCAAACCATACAGTCTTGGATAAAACGGTCTTATCTATCTCGAATATTTCTCTATACCCAATCTCACGAAGTGAGTCATTCATTCTCGACTTAATAAACTGCTCTAGAATTTCTGAGTTAAGATACTCATCGTTATACCCATCAAGTATCCAATTGATTATCTTAAGTTCGTACTTAATAGCATCTTCAGCTTCATGAAGAATTTTCTCTTCGAGTTCTTTATCAAATAGCTCGGGATGTTCAGACCTGATAACATTGACTAGTTTCATACCAATCATCGAATGAAGGCAGTTTCCTGCTATAAAAGTTTTACCGTCAAGTCTTGTTATTATAGCTCCTGAGTCTACCGTAACACAGTGAACACTTCCCTCGTAATGGGAGGTTACTTTTTTGATACCATGAGATATTGGATGATGGTCAGACTCTGTTATACATAACTTATAACATGGGGTATCTTCATACCCAGTCTTTATATTTGCGTAAAATGAAGTTCTTTTACCGGCGAGAATAGCTATTGTTTGCACAATATCAAGACATTTTTTATTTGTGGAGCAATATCCAATACTTGTCTCAGCTTTATATCCATCCCAGTTTATTATCTCCTCAATGAACTCTTGGCACCATTTTTCGGTTTTATCTGACAGATCTATCCAGTCAAACTGCTTATAGTTATAATCATGATTAAATCGAAATCTATATGTTACTTTATTTTCAGGATCTGGATCTGATTTAAAGTATTCAATATTTAGACCATTAAGTATCCATTCAATTCTCTCTTTCTTTCTATTCTTGGTAAAGGACATGGAATGTGTTTGACCTCCATCGGCACCTCTTAATGCTTCCTCTCCAGTAGATTTTGTCCACATAAGGGTTGAACCATCAGCTTGTATTGCTATTTTTAGTCTATCTTCAAGAGATAGTTCATTAATTCCGTTATTAGAGAGCTTTCCATGCTTGGGAATTTTTACATTTTTATGTAATTTTAAGTCTTTCGCCTGCTTTTTTCTATACTGATTGTGCTGATCATAGAATACCATATCATGATTTGGAGTAACGGAACATTTATTGCCACCCCGCTCAAAAGAGATAATATCTCCGGAGTACTCTCTATCAACTTTATGAAGAACCTTAGTAAACTCTATCGATCCGTCTGAATTGTACTGACAAATATCGTCGCCGACTAACATCTCATGAAGCATTCTCCATCCAGACGGAGTAAGAACCTCAGTGCCGTGGATATAGCATTCCTCACGCGAAGTATATTCAACCTGTTTATTAGTGTCTTTCAGTTGGTTCTTGAATCGACCAAACCAAGAGATCACATAAAACTGAGAGAATAGGGCGATGTTCTCGATAAACAGCGTGAACAGTATCAAAGAATAAACGAATTGTTTCTTATTATCTGAGTGGAGCTTGTGTAGATACTTCTTTAGATAGTTGACTCGCCCACTAATAATGTCAAGCTTTAGGATTTCTTCGAATGAGTCCTCAATCCCTAAAACTTCAAGTAGACGCTCATAGGCATCCCCATGTATGACCTCTGTATTGGCCATTACATAGCCCATATCAATTATTGATGGGTGGGGCAGATTATCACCAAGCTTGGCCCAGAACTTCTTAACGGCGATCTCTAGCTGTCCAATCGTAGAGAGTGCCCGTACCACCATCTCTCTTTCTTTTACTGAGAGATTGACTTTAAAGTCCTGAATGTCGCTTTGAAAGTTAAACTCGCGATGAGTCCAAAAACCATCATGCATACTTCGGACATACTCTTGTGTCCAACTGTATAGATCGGGCTTTCTCGCTATTTGTTCATTGAATATAGACATGCTTAGCAGCTCGCTGGCGGATTGGATAGAGGATGGATTGGGGCTACAAGTGGTATATTCCACTTAATTCCATCTGAAATTTCAGGACTCAAGTTTCCAATACCATACCCAATAGACCTATTTGGGGTGATCTTATCAAAGCACAACTTTAGATGATCCCTAACTATCTGCACTTGCTCCTTACTCAGCTTATCTGAATTACTGATCTCAAAGTACCCATTTAGCCAATATACGAAATTTTCTGCTGTCACCACATCCCCCAAACTTATAAGAGTCGACAAAAATGCCAGTACGGTAGTCCGTACTGGCGAAGTCAATCAAATTGTTAAACTTAGTCTTCCGCAGTTACCTTGAGTCCAACCTGACCAGGGGCTGGAGGAGCAATCGTGTCAACTAGAACGAAAGTAAATTCGCTCGGCTCACTACGATTTCCAGCATCGTCAATATCGACTAGCCGACCAGCAACAGCAGCATTATCAAGTCCAGAATAAACCTGAGACTCAACTGAATCGCCATTTAGCGACTCGACGGTCTCTACTCCATCAACTGAAACGGTGAGTTCGCGGGCAACCACATCCTTAGCTGATCTTTCTGGTAGAGTCAAAACGAAACTTAGCATACCTTCTCCTTCAAACATTGTTATGGAAACTTTTCCGGGTTTTTTAAGCCTCAAAACTTTTAGGATAGAGAGGCATGTACTATTTATACTCCTTAGCAGTAGGAGCATGGTTATCAAAATTGCTGACACACCATATTCTATCATGCACATATCCTATAGTCAAGAGAATTCTTTCAACATTTCTGAAATATCATCAAACGAGAATGGGATATCAGGAAAGCGACTTATTTCAAGAACTCCACCGTCTTTTCCGACATTTATCGCAGTGAGTGATAGAGTGAGAGTGATAACTTTCGTAACCTTCAAAGTGGGACACTTATCAGGGAATGAGATTCTTAAGCCGTCCTCGTGAACTGTTGTTACCGTTCTGCAATCTGGTGGCATCTTTATTGTAGCGTATTTGGTGACCAAACCATCACCGAAAAGGCTCATAAGTTTTGGATAGATGGATTCAATTTGCATTCCACATCTCCAGAATTTTACCGTACGGATGGGCACCTGTCAAGCTGGAAACCTCTTTGTCATTCTTGTCCAGCATAATAAACAAAGGTATACTTGACCTTCCGTTTCTGTACTTATTGAACATATCTTCATGCTTATCGATATCAACTATTTCCATCTTAGTTTCTTTATCATCATCAATCAAGCTACTATCCATATTTTTATTGGCGAGTTTCGGAATTTCAGTTCTCTTAAACTGTTGGCATGGGCCGCACCACTCTGCTGTAAAATACAGTATTCGGGTTCTCGATTTATTTGGTTCGGGAGCTGGAGGGACTGGCCCAGAGCCGCACTTACACTCTTTTCCGCATGGACATGGAGTCTTATGGCCGTCTCCGTGGGTTATTACCCCAGTTCCACCACATTCGCACTTTGTTTCTTCTTTATCTTTATCTAGGGGCTTTGCAGGAGCCTCATTGACTACGAAAGCTACATATCCCTCGTTAGCATAGATATTTCCGTAGTCAGTTTTTTCACTTGCCGAGGGTAAGAAAGTTATCGCCAATAGAAGGAATATGATTATATAGCTTTTCATTTTAGATGATCCTAGTGTTTAGTTTTTGAGGTTTGAATCCCTCGTATCCAGATATTGCCCAGCAATCTCCAGTTTTCAATACTCTACGTTCAAGCTCTACAGCATCAACCCAAAACGATCCATCTGGCTGATTATGTCTTTTGGGACCAGAGTTCCAAACTCCCCACGAGTTCATTACTAACGCTCCGGGCCTCTTGTATTCATCATCAACTGCACAGATATACATCTGATGTGCCCATGAGCCTTCAGGTCTAGCAAAACCCTCAGAGTCTCGTCTTGATGAAAAGCCTTGATTACTAGCGATAGTTACTGCGTAACCATTTACGATCAAGTCTCTAACTTCTTCCCAAGAATTAACCTGAGATATTGTAAGCACAGGATGTTGCTTAGCCGCATTTAAGATATCATCTGGAAGTACAAATCCCGGCCTTGCCCAGCTTCTTACTTTACTGACATCGTATTTTGACAGGTCTACACTGCCGTATTTACCACGAGCCAAAGCTCCATACTTATTAATGTATTCAGCGGCCCAAACTCCTAGAGAGCCGCCACCGTTACCCAACCTACCCCTACCAATTATATTTCTACTACCAGAATAGATATCCTCAGTGGATGTTTCCGCGACCCACATCTCAAAGTCTTTGTTTATGTGAATATCTACACATTTGATCACATCGACAGCACCTGCCGCACCCATAGAAACACAGTCAGAATCTTCCTGCTTCCTAACGGGAAAATACCCGGCAACACTCTTCACGATCTCATGAAGAAGCATCTTCTTGCCTTTGCCGCTACCCTTGATAGAGGACCAGATATCAGAAAACACTGGATATGGCAATTTCTCCATAGACGCCGCAACGCCTTTGGGATCATCAACCCATCCACCTAAATGGGAAAGGTCACTCATGGGTAGCCTCTGCTAATCCTTCGAAGATTTTCTGGAATTCTTTGCGGGACTCTTCATTGTCTAGTGTCTTGGGAGTTTCAAAGCCAACAGCCTTTAGGTAGTTAGATACCTCATCTGTAAACTTGGGATATTTCTCTCTTTCCCAGCCGTATGAGTTTTGTACACGACCAAGAATTGGATCAAATTGCCCAGTTTGTGACAAAGACTTGCAGTTCTTTAGATAGTCCGACGCCCCAGAGAATAGTTTGTGAATAAGGATACGATCTTCTTTAGATTCAATCTTCTTGAATTCAGATCTTACTCTCTCCTTTGCGTTGATCTGTAAATCTTCATCAGAAAAAACTGCCGCTACAGGTCTTATTTTTGGTTCGACCTTGGGCGTAAATTGAGCGGAGTATCCAACAAATAGAGCTATTCCAATAAGTAGTAGGTTTTTAGTTTCCATTTTTATCCTTGATTTCCATTCTGAAGAGAATGTCGCTTATCTGTGCGGCCAAGGCTGCACCCTCAGCGGAACCTCCATTTAAGCAGGCATCTCTAATATGACAAAGGGAAATATAGTCCCGAGTTGTAACTGGGTATCTCAAGACGTTCGGAGCCTCTTCAGTCTTATCTTGCACTTCTTCTTTTACCTGACTGGTCTCCCTTAGATCAGGGATGGACGGAATTTTCTTAGCTGAGACGTTCTTGATGAGACTCTTTAGTCTCTCTAGATTCTCAGATACGAGAACATACAGTCCACCAAGTGAGCCAATACCCATCTGGGCGTACTCTCTGATATCAAATGATCCTTTAGAGTAGACCCATCCGGCAAATCCAAGTAGTGCGATTCCTATGAGATTTTGCATGTTATGCCTTTGTATTATCTTTTGTCCATTTGATTACAGCATCGAGAGCAATAGTAATTACGGGAACTATGAATGCGGATGCAGCACCAAGGTCAATATGTGACACATTTTGCCCAATATAAGCTACGGCAGCACCAATCCCAACTAGGAGTGCGTTTTTTCCTAGGTTTGCGACATCTTTTGCGTTTAGAGAGAAAGCTTTTGATTCCATTTTTTCACCTTTAGGTTAGACCAAAAATTACGATTTTGTAAGAGGTTCCTGATCCGGTGTCCTTTAGGAATAAGTATTTTTGAGTACCACTTACCGGGATGGCATCAACTGGTGAATTTATTGAAAATGAAGAAAGTGGTTTCACCATTAAATTCCCACTTCCACCATTGAACACATTTGTAAAAGCGTTTGTTCCAGTAGCACAGACAGTAAAATTATACCCATTAGTTTCAGACTTGTTATAGACTGATAGGTGTTTTATTCCTGTGAATGCTATATTTTGAGTGGAGCCTATCGTTTTCTGTGGTATGGCCGTTAGGTCAATTAAAGAAGAGAGGCCAGACGACAGAATCCCAGTCATCGAAACGCAGTTTGTTACTTGATCAGTTCCACTTCCATATGTATATGAAGATGTTAGAGTATTTGAGTCTGAAATAGAAACAGTTGAATCTTCAACTGAGAACGATGTCTTATTTATGTACGAAGAGACTATATTCATTTTTGCACCTCGTATTTTACATTTGGTGTATTTGGAGGGGCAACAGGCTCTTTATGAAGTCCGAGCATTACCAAACAATAAAAGGTGTACATCATTAATGATGCAAATACTACAAACCCAAAGAATATATACTTAAACTTCGCAGTATCAGTATTTTGAGGAAAGAATTTACCAGAGTTACTGTGACTTAGATCCTCTAGTTTTTGTGATAGATTGTCTATTCTACCCAAAAGGTCTATTCTAGTAGTATGTAGCTCTAATTGAGTTGCTGTTGACACTATGGCCTCGACACGAAATAGGAGAACGTCATCATTTTCTGGATACTTTCTTACAACGATTGTAACTGGAACCGTATGTCCCTTTTTGTGAACATACTCTTTGTCCATTTCGTATTGGGACGACTTGTTATCTACAATACTTTTTATACAAGCGAGGTCTCCTCCGACACTGCTTTGCTCAGTAATATCAATCCATGTTTTAGCTAATAGTTCAGCCTCGCCATATCCAGTTAGCTGTTCATATGCGGAGTTTACCCATAAAAACTTATTACTGGAGGCATCAATTATTACCATTGGATGCCTAGCGTCTTCGCACATAGACTTCCAAATTTGATCCGGAATTTTTCTAGGTGCCATATCAATGCAATCTATACATAAAGCCCCTTAGAATTACTTCCTCGGGGCTGATAGTTCTAATTAGTGACCGGCGTAATCCTTAAGTTTAGGATCTATAGTACCATACATATACACAAGTTCACCAGGAACTGTTCTATATGTCACAAACTGAGCCTGATCATCAGCATCCGATCCGTTGTTCGTTGGAAGAACATATGCGGCACTTGCTGTTGACGGAGCAGTTGACCAGTTAGTTCTTTGACCAGAAATACCAGTTGGACGCCAGTATCCCGCACGATGAGCCGTAGAACTCTTAGCTCCCTTCATCTTGTTGCTAATCAAAGTCTTAGGACGTGTAACACTTGCCCCCATAAGGAGTTCTGTATTAGCGACGTTATTGATCTTGGTAGCAAGGCCGATCACCATATACTGAGATTGAGTATAGGCGAAGGTTCCACTTAGATAAGCCTTTTGGGTCGAGAATGCATGTCCAGCACCTGATGCTGCCACAGGAACTGGTTTTCTTACAGCTCCTTCGATAGCATTAGAGGTTAGTGGAAAAGTTCTGGTAATTGGCTGGCCATTTGCCGTACTTGTCGTCGATGTGATACCTACGGCAGTTCCACCATTTTTCTTTTCAGTTGGTGAGGAGCTTGAGCCAGTTGCTCCGTAAATTATTGTGTTTGGTAGTAAAGCCATTATTTTCTCCAGCTTTTACGACCTGTCCTTTTGTCCTAAAGATATTTTTCCATGTCCATCATTATATACTCCACTAACATTTGTGGCAAGTAATGATCTTTCCTTCTTTTCTCTCTTTTAATATTTCAAGTTGATCGTCAAAATCTTCATCATGCTCACTATTAATAGAAAACACTGAATTGTCATTTCCAACAAAGATCGCCCATTTGTCGTAATTCTTTACCTTGTAAAGGGTTTCATCAAATTTTCGCATGGCTTCGAATACCTCATCACCCTCCCCACATAGCAACCCATGAATATTAGCACGCACAGTAGTGAACTGGAATAGCTTTTCAATTCCAATACAGAAGCTGTATCTAGAGAGAACTTTTAATGCCCCGATTCCAGCGGCATTATTCAGAATTTCAAACTCTTTTTGAGTTATAGGGAAGTTAGTATTACCAATCCAGCAGTCAAATCGATTATACGGAGAAAAAGGATCATCTTCGTAGTATTCCCCGAACGGAGTTTTAATCTTTTCGTTTTCGATATAAATCATTGGAGAAGCCCCCATGATTTCCCCGTCCTCATCTTCCATTTCGGAATTGATCATCTGAGAGATTTCATGCTGAAGATCGATCACATCGTCTGAATTACCAAGTTTTTCCCAAGCTATCTTGTTCATTTCCAGTCCCCCGGCTTAATAATTGGTGCTGATCTGTCTAAAGCTAAAAAGGCATCTGCTATGCCCTCTGCCTCTTCTTTTTCCAGACCGAGCCTGAACTGGTCCAACACCAGTCCAGCAGTAGAACTAGAGAAGATGGAAAATATTAGAATCTTAAATGCTTCGGCGTCTTCATAATTATGCTCAAAAAACATCTGATTATCTTCATATCCTATTTTTAGCCAATTTTTCATCTAGATCTTTCTATGATTTATGTATCTTTGAAGTTCTATGGATTTCTCATTATATGGTACAAATATGCCAGACTTAGCTTTTTTATTAGGACACCAGAAATTGAAATGGATTTCAGAACTTGATATTGAAGAGAATGACTTAGATAGCCAAATTTGACTTGGATCTCCAATCAGCAAACTGTCAATCTTAAGAAGTGCTGTTTTTTCTAAATCTCCAGCGATCTCTATTTTGGGAAGCTCGCCATTTTCAAGAAGGACGAATATTCCATCATCGTAATTCAAAAACCTCATAACAAGGAACATAGTTTATCACTCATTATTTTTGAAACTGAATCCCAAGTATACTTCTGTACAGACTCTATACCTAGCTTATTCTCACCTAGATTACCTTCTTGATTTAGTCTATGTATTCTACGCATATATTCAACCATTTGATCAATTTCGTTTTTTCCGATTGATCTCCACTCATGCTCGCCGCTGAAGAACTTATTATCTGCCGCCCTTTCATAGCCAGATGACATCTCTACTAGCATGGAGTTTTTATCATCACAGTATTCAGTGTGAGCCGTACAGTCCGTTATAATAAGGTGCTTACCCATAGCGAGCAACTCCAACGCCTCTAGGTTCCATCCCTCCGCTCTCGACGGGAAGATTCCACAGTCGATCTGACTCATCACATGGGCCACGTCAACTTGCGTTGGAAGTCGCCCAATCAATTCTATCTTATTTCCGAGCTTGCTGCTCTTGTATTTATTGACCCACCAGTCAGTTTCCTCCTGATTTAGGAAAAAGTTATGCGGCATCATGACCAGAGCAACGTCATCGTCTTGACTAAAAGCTAAATTGAAAATATCAACAAGTACATCATGTCCCTTTCTTACTTCGAACTTTCCAAAATTTCCGAAGATAGTAGTTGCGTGTTTAATAGTTTTGGGATAGAAAATGGTAGGATCAAACCCAAGCGGAATTACGTGAACTTCGTCCTCATTACGTGGAAGATTGTTCAGTATCACCCTTTTAGCCCATTCTGAACAAACGAACAGGTGATCTGGATTGGCTAGAGAGTGCCTTTCTATTTTACTGAAAGACTCCAACTCAAAGATGGGCATTCCAATTTGTAAACCTTTCCCGTAAAAAGGAAATAGGTCATGCTGATGCCAAATTCTTAAGCATCCTGCGTTACGATCAATTGTGGTGTTCACTGCAAGATGAAAGTTTGAGTCGGGCTGATTTGGGCCAATAGGTATATGTCGTAAGTCCCATCCCAAATTAGAAAGACCTCTCATGAAATACGAGGAGACGTATCCATAAGAGGTTTGATTGATTGGGCAATTTAGGTTTAACTTCATTACCATCCTTCAAAATTATTCATATTTACTCAGTAATTAGATTTACTAGCTTGTCTTGCACTATTACAGTTTTTAAGATCTTTTTATCAGCAACATTAAACTTGACTTTTGGATCTGCAACAGCCTCTTCTTCAGAGGAGGAGGAAATATGAGTGACTAATTTTCCATTTACTTGGACTTGAACAGTTTTTATGGTATTTGCTGGAGCGGTAGTGTTCCTTTGATATGCAGATACTTCACTGTCTAGTGTGTTCTGGTAAATTATTTCAGCAAGACTATTAATGATCTTATCAGTAATGTTCCACTCAGATATGATCTCTCTTAGTGTTTTACCGTCTACTACGGCAACTCCGATGTCACGTGTAAACTGCGAAATAGCACGATTTACTTTTGTCTCTGCTGACTGTCTAGAATCAGCTTTGATAGATTCAATTAGTTTTAATTCTTTATCGTTCATAAAATTCCTATAGAAAAAATTCAGTGGATGGAGATCTGTTTATCTCCGTGTTTTCAAGCATCATTTGCTCGAACTTCAACTTCTCAAGTTCGGCTTTTAGCTTAACCTCTTCTCTTATCTTTACTCTTTTTTTAAGAACTCTCTCATGAGATTGAGATTCTCTCGCCTTTTTCTTGGCGAATTGTCTTTTTTGTTTACTCATCGAAATCCTGCGATCTACAAAACTTGATCTGATCAGCCCTAATGAGCAACGTCTCTTTTGACCCCTCATTTGTGCTAACTACCTCTAAACAGTTATCGTCAAACTCACCAGAGAAGATAGAATAGATTTGATCCATCAACTCTCTAGCACTTAGGTATGTGAGAAAGACGACAACTTCTCTTGATCCCTCAAGGCAAATTGTTATTTTTTGATCTTTCAAAACGAAGATTCCTTATCTTGCTTACTTACTTTCAGTACATAATCAGCGTAAAGTGCGTATGAGGTTCTTTTGTTACCATCTTTGTCTTCATAGTCAGACTGCTTAAGTTGTCCGCTAATGATGACCTTATCACCCTTAACTAGCTTGTGGTACTCAAAATCACGATAAGCACTTGTAAATAGCTTAACATCCATGAATAGGGTGTCTTCCTTATCCTTTTTACCAGTATTGGCGGCTACTCGAATGATAGCCCATCCGCCAGACTCAGACTCTTTCACTTCTGGATCTTTGACGATATTACCGATAAGACGAAGCTCGTTGTTCATTGCCATAAATTACTCTCCCGAAAGAAGTTTTGAAATTTTTCCACGAATGATCTGTGCGTGACCTCGATTTGAGCTACAATAGATAGCAGAGGCAAGTTCTTGGGTCACACCAATCGACCTTGCCGCTCTCAGTGTTCCACGCTTGGTTGCCGGGTAAACTTTCCCGGTCATGCTCTTGGCGAGAAAAGTCACTGGGTTCATTTTACCATCAGGTGTCTGACTTGTAAAGCGGTTTTTCTCATAATTCCAATTTACATTACGAGCCACTTTAGCGAACGAATTCAAAAACTTATCCTGTGTCATTGCTTTTCCTTTTGTTTGAGTTTGATTTTGGACACACATCATCTTAGACCGAAAGGCGACTGAGATGATAAATCTTTTCGAAAAGTTTTCAGAATTTCTGACGCAGTGTCTACAATGTAGTACCGGATTCTCTGTTTCCCGGTTACAGCCAATGTTCGGCAAATTGAAATAGAGCGATCTCTGGGCGTAGCTATAGGTGTGTACGCAGAGGGGTTCCAACGTCAGCAGTTTCCTAACGGTTCCGAGTAGTCGGGTAATGATTGTCTGATAACCCAGAGATTTGAGTTGAAATGGTGTGCCGTTTTTTGAAAAAAATTTCGGTGCCCGTAGCGACTCCATGTATTTACTCTTAAGTTTTATCTTTTAAAGTAAACTCTCTTGTTCTTCGTGAACAGATAGGCTTGCGTTTTCAGGTAAAAGGGAAAGCTGATCATATACAAGTGTTCATCAAAGAATATCCTGTGCTAATCTTCCCTTTTTACTGACCGCCAAACTAACGAGTTGAGCGGAGAGATATTCTTAAGAAAAGAACGGTTGTTCATAACACACTGTCTTATGGGCGAAGCTCTATCTAATAAGGAAAAAATGGAAAATATTGTTCAAAAGCCTTGGGGCTATTACGAAGACATCAAAAGAGAAAAAACTCTAGTCTTCAAAAGGATTGTAATAAATCCGGAATGTAGAATTTCACTTCAGAAACATGAGAAGAGAAGTGAAGTTTGGTATGTTGAACGAGGGTTCTGTAAAATAACAATCAATGATGACATCTACAAGGTGTCTGGAGGAACCTCAATAAATATTCCAATTGAGGCAATCCATAGAGTCGAAAATTTATCAAAAGATCATGAACTTGTAATCTTCGAAGTACAACAGGGTATTTGCGAAGAAGACGACATAACTAGAATAGAAGATGATTATGCAAGAAATTAACAAACAAACAGTCGATGGTGTAGATGTTTACTACAATGAAAAAATTGGATGTCCGGTTATTGACTACCTAAAGAGGGGAATTTTATATGGAACTGGTAACGCAGAGCTTCTTAAGTCATTACTTATTGATGATGGAATAGTTCTAGACTGCGGAGGCCACATCGGAACATTTTCCGTTCCCATGAGTAAACATCGATATGTTTTATGTATAGAAGGTTCTGAAAGTAACTTTAGGTGCTTAAAGAAAACATTCGAAAATAGTAGCTCTGTTGACGTTGTTCATGCTATATTATCAGATTCTATTAAAAAATGCGGATTCAATGATAATGGTGCATTCGGTCATTCAATAGATGGGGATCAGTATACAACATCTACAATAGATAGTCTATGTGAAGGACTGAAGGTCGCTGGAATAAAACTAGATATTGAAGGTGGTGAGATAGAAGCACTGCTCGGTGCCACCAAGACACTAGAAGAGTTCAATCCTCCAATATTGATGGAAATCAATGGCTGGTGTCTTTACAATATAAAGAAGCTTCCACAGGATCTAATCTCTGTAGTAAACGATCTTGGATACAATGTCTATCTACAACTTGGGAATGATTTATTTTTAGTCGATAAGAATAAAAAGTTTCCAATGTGCGTATGTGATGTCGTATGTATTCACAAGTCTAAAGTTGGTAACTACAATCTCGCCAATGTTAGATCTTTAACCGATTCAGAAATTGACTCTATTATCAACGCTATGTATGCCAGATCAAATGGAGACTGTAAAGTATACTACGATAGTATAAGAGATTAAAGTACCTAAAAAGTAAATAGGAGATAGTTATGGCGAGTAAGGTAATTATTGTTGGATGTGGATTATCTGGAATAACGTCCGGTGTTCTCTTAAGAGAAAAGGGCTTTGACGTTGAGATATTTGAGTCGAGAGAACATATCGGCGGAAATTGTTATGATTATAAGTCATTCGGACATACTGTACATAAGTATGGACCCCATATTTTTCATACTAATGATGATTCTGTTTTCGAGTTTCTGAGTAGATTTACCTCATGGAAAAATTTCGAGTATAGACCATACGGTAACACCGACCTTGGCATACTACCACTTCCATACAGCAAAAAGACTATCAGCAAGCTTGGAAGAGAACTGTCTAAGGAAGAAATGAAAGAAGTAATTTTCCGTGACTATTCAGAAAAGCTATGGGGCGTTAAGCTTGAAGATTTACCAAACTACATAACGGCAAGAATTCCCGAGGTTTCTCAGGAAGAAAATCCAACTTGGTTTGGAGGCCAAAAATACCAAAAGATGCCCACTCTTGGATATACCAAGATGATGGAAAATATGCTTGACGGAATAACGATTCATACCGGATGCGATCCAGACTGCTGGCGTCACTACAGCTATGACCTACTTATCTTTACTGGAAAAATCGATGACTACTATTGTCGTACATATGGAAGGCTTCCATATAGGTCACTAGTTTTTGAGAATCAAATATCTGACTATGGAATGCCATATTTTGTAGAAAATCAGAACAACAAATCTCAATATATAAGAATATACGATCATAGTCACATAGACGGAACATTTTCAGGTAAGACCATAATAACAAAGGAAAGTGCGGTTCCCCATAGCGACTACAATATTCCATTTTATCCAATGCAATTTGGAGAAAGTCAGAAATTGTACGATAGGTATAACTCAATTCCAAAAAGTAAAAACATAATATTCTTAGGTAGATTAGCTACATATAAATATCTTGATATGTGGATGGCTGTAAAACAAGCAATGAAAGCGATAGAAAAAATATGAAAGTTTTATTCATTTCTGATTTTGGATTACATCATACTTATGGAGGTGCCCAGAGAAGCAACGACATCATAATAAAAGAGGGTGTATCTCGCGGTCATTCAATCAGTGTATACCACTACGACAGTAGTGTGAATGTACTAAATGATAGTTACGACTGGATTATATCTTCTAATCTTGAAGTAATAAGTCAAACTAATCCAGCCCTAGTATCAAGTATTCCAAGAGTTCCAAATCATATAAGACTCGAACATGACTCTAATCTCTACTGGGATCAAAGTTTTCGAAAGTATTTTTGGCAATCTTGCAAAAAGTCGTTCTTTCTGACAAAATTTCATCATGAATTCTTCGTTGAGTCTTTTGGCGATATTTTCCCGAATGTTTGCATAGTGCCAGATCCAATAGACAAGTCATTTGAGCCAAGATATAACTGGAGAGCAAGAAGCGGAATTGGATACGTTGGATTCATGCACTACCTTAAGGGAACTGAGAATTTTATTAGGTATGTTGAAGATCATCCAGATAAAGAGTTTGTCGTAGCCGCATGGGGGGATGAGAAGTACGAATCAAAACTCAAGTCCTTAAAAAACGTAGATTTCCGTGGAAAGATACCATTCGAACAGATGCCAGACTTCTACTCAAGTATAGAATATCTGTACTACAGCCCTGTCTGTAAGGAGCCATTCTGTCGTGCAGTTGGCGAAGCCCTTATGTGCGGAGCGGAACTTCTTGGCGATTGCTCAAATGTAGGATCAGCTCGAATGTTCTATGAAGATAGCGACGGATTTAGAGATAAATGTATCAATGCCGGAAGTAATTTTTGGAAAGAGATTGAATGTCTATAACTGCAATTCTTAACGCCTACAGGCGACCACACACAATAGATTGGCAGATCGCCGCCCTTAGAGGTCAAAGTGTAAAACCTGACGAGATTTGGGTTTGGCGTAACTATCATCCAGACTTCAACCTTGATCTTTCTTCTTTACATGCAGATAAGGTGTGTGATTCAAACCACAACTGGAAATACTTCGGAAGATTTGCATTTGGATTACTAGCTAAGACTGATTTTGTCGCATTCTTTGATGATGACACAATTCCTGGAAGTAAATGGTTTGAGAACTGTCTAGACACTTTTGAGAAGACAAGCGGTCTCATCGGTGGAGTTGGGCTGAGACAGCATAATGAAGTTGAGTACATGAACCATACTCGCTATGGATGGCCCTCCAATAATGAAAAGATCGAACAGGTAGATTTAGTTGGTCATGCGTGGTTCGTCAAAAAAGACTATCTCAATTTAGTCTGGAGAGAAGAACCGGTTACTTATGAAACTGCCGAAGACATGCACCTTTCGTATGTTTGTCAAAAGTACGCTGGAGTTAATACCTACGTGCCACCTCATCCAGTAAACGACAAGGAAATGTCTAGTTCGCTATTTGGATATGAGCTAGGAATTGATTCAACTACAGACTCAGTTATAGACCACAACAAGTTTTTTGCACAACGTAATTATTGCCTACAACAATATGTAAATAGAGGATGGAAACTTATATGCTCTTAATAGCATTTGGAACTCGCCCAGAGTGGATCAAAGTTCGCCCAATAATTGATGAGATTCACGGAAAAATTCCGTATCAACTTTTATACACCGGACAACACACTGATTTGGTTGACCTGAAGGGATACAGACCTAAGTGTATCACTGTATCACCATATCTAGCATCAAATCGACTTGATAGTATTGTCTGTTCAATACTTGAACACTTAGATGGCGATCTTAATGGAATTACTCATGTGATGGTCCAAGGTGATACTACAACCGCATTCGCTGTCGCTCTTGCGGCATTCCATCGTCAGATTAAAGTAATTCACTTGGAAGCTGGACTTAGAACTTACCAGAAAACCCCATATCCAGAAGAGTTCAATCGTAGAGCGATTAGTTTGATTGCTGATGTACATTTGTGCCCAACAGATAGTTCAAGAGAAAACTGTTATTCTGACAATGTTCGTGGGGATATTTATGTTGTTGGAAATACAGTTTTAGACTCAATACATCCAGTAAAAAAGGAAAAGACTAAGGTGTTATGCACTATGCATCGCCGAGAGAATATTCCACTTATTCCTAAGTGGTTCTCTGAATTAAATATTATTGCCAGTGAAAATACCAATTTCGAGTTCGTTTTTCCGATGCATCCAAATCCTGAAATACAGAAGCATAGGCACTTACTCTCAAATGTAAGCGTTGTTGCTCCAATGAGCCGGGATCAATTGATAGAAACTATGTGTGAATCCCGTCTAGTAATTACTGATAGCGGAGGGCTACAAGAAGAGGCGGCATTTCTAAGAGTTCCATGTGTAGTTTGCCGCACATCAACAGAGAGACCGGAAGGTATTGGTAACTTTTCCCTTTTATGTGAAAGTTATGAGTCGCTTAATGATGTTATAGTTGAGGCTCAAAAACTTAAAATGAAAGGTGAATGTCCATATGGAGATGGAAATGCCTCTAAGAAAATACTAAAAATACTGGAAGAATTAATATGAAAAACTTCAAAGAAGATATTCGGAAATTTAGAGATAAGCTAGCTAACTATGAAAGATTTTCGTTCTCCAAGTATGCTGACGGCGAATGGGCTGTCATGTCTGGCGAAAATATGAATAACGGGGAATTTTCCTTTGATTTCATAAAGGATGATCTTTTCCGATCAGAGCTAATTGAGTCATTCCAGTATAAACACCCTAATTATTACGTTGGAATCTCATGCCCGTGCTGTCAGTCAGTGAAAACTTTCAATAGAATGAAGGGGTTCTCCGGACAGTCCGAGTCAAATCTAACATGGGCTAATCTATGGGTCAACTCAAATTATGGGATTTTCCTAAAAGAGGTTATGCCAGAGTTTCAAAAATATGACATATTCCTAGTTGCTAATGAGGCTTCCTTCTTTACTGATCTTCCGTTCACTCCAAAGAAGATTTATCCAGTATCAAACAACGCCTACAAGAATAGTTATCACGTAATCGATGAGATCAAGAGAGATATTCAGCAATCCCTAATCACAAGAGATGTGAAAAACTATTTATTCCTATTCTGCTGTGGTCCGTTTGGTAATATTCTCTGTCATAAGCTCACTGAGTTCTACGATGGATATACCTATATGGATATCGGATCTACCCTTAATCCGTTTCTTCGGACGGGATTCTACCGTGGCTACTATGGCGAGCATAGCTCGATGAAGGATTGTATATGGGGTTAATTGCATTAACTGGCTATAACAAGCCTGATCTTTTGTACATCTACTTAGAGCAGTTAGAAAAATCCGGCGAACTAGACTATTACAAGTTCAGGTTTCATACTGAGGAAGGATTCGATCCCGATGAAGAGTTAGTTTACAACGACTTCGTAAGAAGAAATCCAAGACTTGATGCTCGATTTATAGTCAAGGAAAAAGTGAATTGTCCATTGGTTGGATTCCATAATATCCTAACATCATATGCGATGTCCGCTGAAGAGACTGACGATTTCGTCATTATTGGTGAAGAGGACATGCTTCCCACTGAGGATTATTTAAGATTTAATCGTACTTGCTATGATGATTTCCTAAGTCAGTATGATCAAATATTCTGTGTATGCCATAAACGTAGACCGGAAGCTGAAAAAACTGGAAATCCTAGCGTGTTGATGGGAGATTATCAGCTTACATCTCCATCATGCATTTCCGTAGATATAATAAAAAAATGGATAAGTCCACATCTAGATCGTCCAGGTTATTTCTATGATCCAGTAAGTTTTAACTATGAACACTTCTCTAATTTAAGAATTAGCCCTTGGGAGCATACTCATCATGATGGTGCCTTAGAGAGAATAATGCTTAAGGCTCGTATGTTTGCAATTAAGCCTGATCAGGCTCGCTCTATGCATGTTGGTCTATCTGGAATATTCTGCGGAGGAAATCCACCTAAAGGGACTCTTCCTGAGAGAGTAGCTCAATGGAGAGAATTGATCAAGGATGGCGATAGATTAAGGTCTTTATCAAATATGCCACAAGATATAGTAGTTACAGACCCAAAAGGTCCAGAGTGGAATAGACTAGAGCTGGATTTAGATAGGACAAAATGTCGAGCCAGTACTTGGTTTTATGATCCAGAGAATAACTTTAAAAAGTACATAAATGAATAAGCAAGATGTTTTGGTTATCATTCAGGGGCCAGCCTCAAACATAGCTAAAAGCTTAGAGACTTGGTTTGGATATAACTTCATCTTCTCTGGATGGGAAGTCGAGATTGATAAGTATGGTTATTTACCTTTTCTCCCTAATAGATATCCAGAGAGTAATGGTCCCGGAAATGTCTTTTTACAAAAGACTACTACGCTTGCAGGGCTAGAATACGCCCAAAAGATCGGGTATAAGTACTCTCTGAAAATAAGGAGCGACCTATTCCCGACAAATCCTGATGTCCTACTTTCTTCTTTTACTGAAAATCTAAACTTTATAGCTAAGCACAGGGACTCGATAGACGGCCATAATGGCTATCTAGTAGACTACATGCAGTTTGGCCGCACGGATGATCTAGTGACCCTCTGGGAGGGCGTGGAGGAGTCTTCGAGTGTCGCAGAGATTTGCTTACTCAATAGCTTTCTGAAAAATTTCACGGAAAAAGATTGCTCATTCATTCTCGATAAACTGGATTCGTCAAACGATTTGTGGTGGGAAAGGTCTAAAATATTCATATGTGTGTAAGGGCAGATGGAATATTTCCGAATATCCCGAGCTATTACAAATACTTAATAAGTTTTCGATTGATCCATCAGTAAGAGGCGTATGTTGATTCAGATTTCACATAGAGGCAACCTTTACGGCCCAAATAGTGCATACGGAGAGAACTCTCCGATGTCCGTTGACCTTGCCATTGCGTATGGCTACATGGTTGAGGTTGACCTGTGGGTCGACGGAGGGCTTTTCTTGGGTCATGATGAGCCGTACTACCAAGTCAGACAGGAGTGGTTCCAAGAGCGTGCCAAGCTGCTGTATATCCATGCAAAAAGCCTAGCAACCTTAAATTGGTTACTAGGCTCTGAGTATAATTATTTTTGGCATGAGAATGATAAGTTCACCCTCACAAGCGATAATAAAATCTGGACATACCCCGGAAATGAAGTTGCCGAGAATAGTATAATTGTTTGTAGAGATGAGAATGAAACAAAAGAGTACTTAGAAAAAAATCTCTACGGAGTATGCTCAGATTATCTATTGTACCTAGATTTATATATGTGATCCATCATCTTATTAACCAGCCACGTGATTATCTGCCTAGCTAGGAACCACCATACTACAGCAGGAATAAATCCAACTGGTTTATTCTCTTGCATAACTCTATCGTGACATCTCTTTCTCAAGAGCTTCATTGATACGTTGTCATGCTCATCCTGAGTTAGGTCAGAATACCAACCCTTAACAGAACCAAAGCACTTATCGAACTCCTTGTGCTGATCTTGGTTGGCTCCAAACTCGCTACCAAAATTACCGCCAATATACAGAATGTCTTTTACGTCCATATTACGCCTTGATGTCAAGTAGGATGTTTTTCTCGTGATTACTTGTGATTGGCATTGGTCTACCTTCGATAGAATGCCACGTATTGTTTCTCTCAAATCCAAGATGAGAAAGAATCGTCCATCTTAGGTCTTCAGGAGTACATACTCCATCTAGAGCGAATTCTGCGTTGTCGTTTGATTTTCCGATAATACGACCCATTGGATAGGAATCACAGGCGAGTAGTAGCGGCACTAGCCCACTCCAATGATCTCTTCCACCCGTTCCATTCAGTTTTGGGGTTCTCCCGAATTCACTGGTCATAACGAACATGACCCGTTTAGAGAGTAATCTTCGCTCAAGTGAAGTCAGTAAAAGGGAAAGATACTTGTCAAGGATAGTCTGACGAGCATTTAGATTCGCAACGATATTGTCATGCATATCCCATCCGGGAAAGTTTATGTTCACAAATTTAGAGCCATTTTCAACCGCACGAATCGCCGCTAAAATATCCTTACCTAGCTGATCCCCCTTATACTGCTCAAATTCAGGGTCTTCTTGAACTCTAAATGATTCCCCAGCCCTACCTAAAATCGCATCAGAGGCTTGACTCTGGAACTCGCTCCACTCTTTTCCCAAATTACCCATCCTAGAGTTAAGCTCTATCGTCTGTAGAATGGATGTCTTCTCCAGGAACCTGGACTTTTCTGATCGGAGTTGTAGGTCTCCCACACCAACTCCCGCGTCATACCCCATGTACTTCTGGCCCATCCAAGCCGCCCCATCTCCATCAATCCTATTCATCTTGATATAGGTGGGTAATCCATTCTTAGATACGGGACCATAATAACCAGCCGTCATAGCTCCATAACTTGGATACTTAGGGCTAGTTCCGCCTTGATTTTTCTCACCCCCAATAACCCAATGAGTTGCTGTCTCATGGTTAGGGTCTTGATGAGAGAATGACCGGACTATGCTTACCTTCCCTATTTTACTTGAAAGTCCTCCAAATAGACCCCCAATTTCAATTCCGGGGATACTCGTACTAATATGACCAACTGAGCTTCTCCGCTCAACTGGAGCGTTTGGGATTGGATTAAACGTCTCGATATGAGTCGCCCCACCACCAAGGAAAAGGAAAATTACAGCATTGTCGTTTTTCTGAACATCTCCATAGGAAACGGAGACATTACCGTTGATTAAGTACGCACCACCAAGTGCTTGTATAAAAGTTCGTCTATTCATAGATCACCTCCGTAAATATATACTCCAGCTAACGCCGGTTTATGGAATCTTTGAGAACTTTTGAATGATTACCCTAGATCCCCAAGTGCTTCTTAACGAATGGAATAGCCATCTCTCTCCACTCAAGAGCTTCTTCTCTCCATGCTCCACCCGGATCAGCCTCTTCAAGTCCACGAAGTTTACCCTCACTGAAGGCGTTCTTTTTACATACTTCTAAGTACATCTCCTCAGTAACGGCAAGTTTCTCTTTCATATCTTCAGCGTTCTCAATTCTGTTAATGTAGGTATTGTTCCCATTCTTTTGGTACTTGTCCATGTATCAGGATACTGGTTTGTTTTTTCGGCATGTGCAATAATTTCATTCCCGATTCTCTAGGAGTCCGGTCTGCCTTTTTGTTGTTACACTTGCGACATGCCGAAATTTGATTCTCCCAAGTATTTGCGTCTTTTCGATAAGCGAATCTACTTACTGGGATGATATGATCAACAGTGAACGTGTGTTCATCCAGCTCTATACCGCAGTAACCACACTTATTCCTATCTCTAGTGCGAATATTACGCTTGCTTGGAGGAATATGTCTAGGAGCGTTTACGTAATGATTACAAACGATTACTGCCGGAATAGCCGTACTAGTCTTCTCAGATCGCACAGAGTGTGAGTAGTAGGAAAGAACGGTTATGTTTTTTGAATACAATCCTAGAACTACCGCACGTCTGGTTGAGATTACCGAGAGAGGTCTGTAGTCTGAATTTAGAACTAGAGTTTTCAATATGGCACTCCGCCCTTTTGGATTGTTTCTGATACACTTTCGAGTTCTCTTGGGGTTAGTCCGTCCTTATAATGAGGGTCACATCCCGCCTGAGAAAAACGTCCATTTACAACAAAACCGACGACCCTATTTAGGCCGTCGATAACGATTTTCTTTTCTTTCAACTTGAACATTTACCTACTCCAGCTGATACAAAAAATGATCTACTCCAAAATCAGAAAAGATTCTGCGTGATTCCATGATTGACTTTTCCCAACGACTTAGTATTTCAAGAGATGGCTCGTAAGATACGACTCGCTTAATGCCCTGATGACAAAATTGCTTAGCACACTTAGTACACGGCTCAAATGGATAAGTATATAAGGTGCAGCCATTTACGGCGAAGTTTGCAAATCTGAGGGCGTTGATTTCTGCATGAATTACTTTCGAATACTTAATTTCCCGGTTGTCATAGTCTTCCTCTAGATCTAAGTCTCCCTTTGGAAAACCATTATATCCTAGTGAAACAATCTCGTTTACATTTCGAACTATAACAGCTCCGACCTGAGTTGATGGGTCTTTGGACCACGAAGAGACCTCCTTGGCAAGCTTCAGAAATCTTAAATCCCACTTTTCTTGTCTATTCATTGCTTTTCCTAACGAAATTTCTGATGCCTTCGGCGTTTACAAAAACCATATCTGTGTTACTAAAAGCGGTGTAGGAGTTAATAATTCCAACTAACTCACCCTTAGCGTTAAGTACTGGTCCACCCGAGTCACCTCTTTCAATCCCGATATCCATCAGGGACCAATCGAGTCTTGTTTTAGCATCAAAAGTCCCGCCAAACTTGCCAGATGATCTCATAGTATGTATTATATCACCACTTTTGGGATTATCAAGTGATATTTTCGTAAAATTAGTAATCCCATCAACTTCCAGTATAGCGATATCTTTAGTTTTGCTTACGAACTTTAGTTTTGCATTCTTCCATCCATTGATATTTATTTGGATAACCGGGTATGCCAGACCAGAATAGGTCACGGAGTGTTTTGCCGTTAGAACGCTGGTCGAAGAGATCGCAACGCATTTCGAGTGAATAAACTCTCCCTTATAAGCTCTTAGGTCGTACTGAGCATGACAGATCTCAGGTAAAAGGAGAAGTGCAATAAGTGTGCGAAGCACTATTTTCCAGACCATAGCCACACCTTCTTAATTGCTACAAAAGCTTCCCAGCAACCAACATGTCCCCACTCATTACAGTAAATACGCCACCCTTGGCTATTAGAGACATCTCCATCGTCATATCGCTCATCACAACCGTCCGTGTCATTTGTGATGTCCTTGTCGTCAAGAAAGGAATTGATGATGGGCATAACTGACTCAGCCGCCATCTTATATGGAAATGGGACAAACCCATCAACATCAGAACCGGGCTTGGCCCAATATAAAACTATCCCATACTTTTCAGAGATTGAGTATCCAAGTATAGTCTTAGAATAGTCGCCATAACCATCTTGTCTACATCTGATCTCCAGAAGCTGAAGAAGAGTTTTACGGTCTCCTATTTTTCCGTTCACATTGAATATTGGATTATTCATGCTACTAAAAACTCCTCATTATGAATGATTCTTACAGATTCACTTCCGTCATACTCACTAATCTCAAATGCTGTTCCTTTTGGAAGCCATTTCACTCTTAGGTCTTCAGCCCCCAGCACACAACAATATCCTTGCATTTTTTCTTCGGCAATTTTTGCTGCAAGACCTGTCTTGCCATCTAAAACCGCCTGAACTATATCCTTATCGAAAAGAAGTAGTTGGGCGTTATTTCTCCCTTGATTCCATGAATACCATCCCGCCCCAAATCCCGGAGAATATAGAACGGCAACATTTCCATCTTTGTAGTATTTTTCGTAATTCATATTATCTCCCCAGCGAATGTTCTTTTACACATATCTACAACATTATCAGTATACTTTGAATGAAGTCGCTCACGAATCTCCATTAGAATCTTCCCAAGCATATTCTTCCCTGAGC
>Ga0222714_10001744_pt1 | contig 24175 bp, 30 predicted proteins | sample C33_3DmetaG_FD_165048 | JGI IMG/M metagenome (GOLD analysis project Ga0222714, IMG submission 165048) | Estuarine water microbial communities from San Francisco Bay, California, United States - C33_3D | ecosystem: Environmental > Aquatic > Marine > Unclassified | place: USA: California...
GCTCCCACAGCATCAGATAGATACTTCCAAGGCTTTGGTAGTGGATCTTTATCTTTTAACTTTAGGAATTTGGCAAATAGCCCTTTCTTACCAAGGACTTTAGAGCAAGATATGCCAAAGGCATTTATTTGATAGCTTCCTTTTGGAAATTTAACCCCTGCAATAACTTCATCTTTCTTTACTTTATATATTCCACATGGTGGGGTTTGTGGACCTGCGCCATGAGAATTTGAGTTAGCAGAGAAAGGAATAAGAGATAAAACAAGAGCAAAGGCTAGTAAAGCTGCGCCTCTACTCTTGTTAATCATTTATTTTTCCTTATTAATTAAAGAGCTCTGTGACTTTGTTCCAATTAACTACGCTCCACCAGGCAGCGAGGTATTCGGGTCTTCTATTCTGGTATTTGAGGTAATAAGCGTGCTCCCAGAGATCATTTCCTAGAAGTACTTTCTTTCCCTCACTTACTGGGCAATCTTGATATGGGGTGGTGGTTATTGAAAGCTCACTTCCATCTTGAATTAACCAGACCCAACCAGAGCCAAAGCGAGCCATCCCTGCTGCTTCAAACTCTTCCTTGAACTTTGCAAAAGATCCAAACTTGGAATTTATTGCCTCTGCTACTTTGCCAGTTGGCTCGCCTCCACCAGTTGGGCTCATCCATTGCCAAAACAGGGAGTGGTTGTAGTGGCCGCCGCCATTATTTCTAACCGCTGCTTTAATTTTATCTGGCACTTTATCAAGTGAGAGCATAATTTCATCAAGGCTCTTTGATTCCCATTCACTTCCTGCAATTGCTGCATTTAATTTATCAACATAGGCCTGATGATGTTTGCCATGATGAAGCTTCATAGTTGCCTCATCGATATGAGGCTCTAGAGCGTCATAGGGGTATGGAAGTGGTGGAAGGGTGAAAGCCATTTTATTTATCGCCTTTCAATGGGGGTGAGTCAAGAGTTAGTTTAGCCCTGGCTGCTTAAAGAGCAAGATAGATCAAGGCCTAGCTATATAAATAGAGTAGGAGTACAACAAAGTTAAAGGTGCTCATCGCCATAAAGAGAAGGGCTAGAGCCTTTAATTGAGAACCTGATTTGGCTATTGATTGCGATAAGGCTGAGGCAGATTTAAGGGCCTTAAGTGAATCAATTACAGAAAGGCTATCTCTAACTGCTGCCACCATCGCTGTTACTGAGAAGACTCCCCCTGAGGCAACAAGACCAACTAGAAATAGCTTTAGATATTGATCGCTATCACCGGTAATAGCACCTGTTGCACAGAGCGCTAATACTGCTGAGAGAAGAATTGTGGGAGCTAATTGAGATTTGACTCTAATAGAGCGTTGTTGATTCCAAGAATTAATTAGATTGTTTTCATCCATAGGCTAGATAATACAAGGGGTGGTTAGAGAATTACGGGTTTTAGGAAAGCGAAGCAAGCTTTTCTTGCACTTGTTTTGCTGATGGATTAGTCATAGCGCTTCCATCTGAGAAAACTAGGGTTGGAACGGTTTGATTTCCCCCGTTTACCTTTTCAACAATCTGAGCTGTTCCGGCAACCTCTTCAATATTAATCTCTTCAAAGCTGATGCCAAGATCTGCTAATTGCGACTTTAGCCTCTTGCAATAACCACACCAAGTGGTTGAATACATAACAAATGACATGTGATAACTGTATTTGATGTTAGAGAGTAATTCTTGCCCTATTAGCTAATTGAGCGCTAGGGGCGCCGCTTAAGATATGAACTAAGCCACTTCCTATTACCTGCCAATCACTTTCTCCGCTTCGATTTACTAGCGCAGTTAGCTCATCAATTCCTATCAATATCGTGTCATCAGGTGTGCTCATTAATACCTTTGCTGCGCTCTCTGGAATCCATCTAAAGAAGCGATCAAAGTGAGGAATGACTCTGATGTTAGTAAGGAGATTAAAACCTTGAGTTGGCCTCTTCTTACTAAGTCTAAAGTTTGGAATATGAGTTGAGAGCGCCATAGCACCTGCGCTGCAGCCTGCAAGTGATGAACCGCTACTCCAGCCTTGATAGATGGCATCAAATACTGGGGTGCCTGCAAGTGATTCTGCTAGATGATGTGGATCTCCTCCAGAGAGATAGATAAGGGCGCTATCTGCAATAAGTTCTGCTAGCTCTTTATCTTGCGCATCTTGCTTACTTAATATCTCTAGGAATTCAACCTCTATCCCTAAGCGCTCGCCTTGCGCCCTTCCAAGCTCTCTCCAAAACGCAATTCGATCTGCGCTCTCTTGCCCTGCCGCGGTTGGGATTTGAATGAAGCGCGCCTTCTTGCCATTTTTAACACCATCTTGAATAAGAGATAGCTCTAAAGAGGCCATCGCTGGCAGATACTCACCAGAGCCAACTAGCGCTAGAGATCCCTTAGGCATCCTTTATCACTCCTTATTTCTGTTTAATTAGCGTGGTGCTACTAAAGAGTTGGATCGACTTTATTCTCGACAATTGTGGCAGCATCTACGCCCCATTGCCCATCTATTTTTGAAAGGACATATTGCATGGTAAAGCTCTTATTTTGATTATCGATTAAATCCACCTGAAATACATAGCCATCATCTAGGGCAACACAGCGGCCAATCTCAAAGCTTTTTAGAGTTAGTAGAGCGCTATATTGGCCAGAGATTATTGCAACAAAGTTATCTAGGGATACACCTTGTCGAAATTGCTCTGAGGCAAAATTGTAAGCAGCACTTGGTTCAGCGCTACCAAAGGCATTTAATTGACCAGTGATCCAAGCAGCGCCGCCAGCGATCTCTTCCTGGCTACATTGACTTGCTTGTGAATTAGATTGATCCTTCTGATCTGGCTCAGTTGAACAAGCTGAGAGGAGTAAGGATAGAAGAAGTACTAGCTTTATTAGGCCAAAGCCTTTAAGACCCATGACACAAGGTTACTGCCCACTTGCGCCTTTTGTGTATTGAGAGTTTAGATAAATTCACTTCTTAAATCAGAGCTAATTGGGCTATTAATTAATATGGCAGTGACAATGATTAAGAGTATAAAAATGATCAGTATTGAAACTCTCTTGCCAACTCGCTGCGGGAGGCCGCCAATCTTGCTATCTCTATCTGCGCTTAGATCCTTTAAGACATTGGCAAAGTGAAAGGCAACTCCAAGAAGAGAGCCTGTTGCTAATACCCAGAGTGGTGGATTTCTATCAACGGCATAGAAAATACTTGCCGGAAGCGCTGCAAGGGCGATGAAGTAGACAAGAGGAGATGTAATACGGAACTTAAAATAGAAGTTATAGGCAATACCGCAGCCAACACCTAGTAAATAGACCGCTCCGCCTTTAAGGCCAAGTGGTCCAAGTAAGTTAGCAATTACTGCAAAGGGAAGGAGGATAAATGTGGCCCTTCTAAGATTTTCTATAGTTACTTGTCCGCTAACTAAAGGTTTATTAACTCGGTTATGTTTTAGATCATCTTGATAGTCATAGATGTCATTACTCCAGCCAATTAAGAGCTGGCCTAGAAATACGGTGAAAGCAATTAGATATGCCGGCCCCTCCCACCAGAGCGTTAAAGCTAGAAGAAAGGAGATGGCGGTGATAAGCATTGTTGGGCCAAAGTGAGCGGCTCTGGCAAAGGCACTTATCGCTCTCATCTGCCAATAGTGACATAGAAGCAGTTGCTTGCCGCCAGAGTTCTCAGGAAATTCAATAATTAAGGCAGAGATTAAGTAGTTCACTTCTGCTTAAAAACTACATCTCCACTACCAAGGGCTACTCTGATAAAGTCCCAACCATAGATTAGTTAGGTGGTAGCAATGGATCCATGGATCTGGTTTGTAGTAGCTGGGCTGCTCTTGGTTGCCGAGATGTTAGTTGTCCATCTCTTATTTGCCTCACTTGCACTTGCTGCCCTTGCTGCTGGAGTAAGTAACTTACTTGGAGCATCCCTTGCCATTCAAGGCGTCTCTTTTGCTCTCTTTGCTCTGATCTCACTTGTCGGAATTCGCCCAATTGCCCTGCGCCATATGAAGAAGCAAGGCCAAGAGGGTTCCACAAATGTTGATGCTCTACTAGGAGCAACTGCCTTTACTACTACCGATGTGGATCAATTGGGTGGTCAAGTCAAGCTAAGTGGTGAGATCTGGAGCGCTCATACTTTGGGTGAAAAGATTTCATCTGGTGAAAAAGTCCAAGTTGTTGCAATCGATGGCGCAACAGCGCGAGTTAAGAAAATCGAGGAGAGATAGCAATGTGGTATTCCTATGTAAGTGTGAGCCTTATAGTCCTTATCTTTGGAGTGATATTAGCTAGATCTATTCGAATAGTTCCGCAGGCAAATGCAGGAATCGTTGAACGGCTAGGAAGGTTTAACCGAGTATTAGGCGCTGGTTTAGCAATCATCATTCCTTTTGTTGATCGCCTACGCCCGCTTATCGATATGCGCGAGAGAGTTGTCTCCTTCCCACCGCAGCCAGTAATTACTGAAGATAACCTGGTGGTTTCAATTGATACCGTTATTTACTTTCAAGTAACTGATCCAAAATCTGCCACCTATGAGATTGAGAATTTCATCCAAGGCATTGAGCAGTTAACAGTCACAACCTTGCGTAACGTCGTTGGCGGCCTTGATCTTGAGGCAGTTTTAACCTCTCGCGATTCAATTAATGCAGCTCTTCGCGGCGTGCTAGATGATGCCACTGGAAAATGGGGAGTTAGAGTAAATCGAGTTGAACTTAAAGCAATTGATCCACCAGCCAGCGTTCAAGAATCGATGGAGAAGCAGATGCGTGCAGAGCGCGATAAGCGCGCCACCGTTCTCACTGCAGAGGGCGAGAAGCAGAGTCAGATTCTCACCGCTGAAGGAGCAAGACAGGCAGAGATTCTTCGAGCAGAAGGTGATGCTCAAGCAGCAGTTCTGCGTGCTAAAGGCGAAGCTGAAGCAATTGAGAAAGTCTTTAAGGCAATTCATGATGCAGATGCTGATGACCGGGTATTGGCCTATCAATATATCCAGCAATTAAAAGAGATTGCTAATGGCCAAGCTAGCAAGATCTGGGTTATCCCAGCAGAGTTATCTGGAGCTGCTCAAAAGATTGCTGAAGCTTTTAAGGAGAAGGGTTAATCCTGCTTTAAAAGAGTAGAGATTTTTCAATGCTATCCCTGCGCGCTCTTGCAAGTGATGATTATCAGAGCTGGAAGAGGCTCTGGGATGGCTATTTAAGTTTCTATAAAACTGAGTTAAGCGATGAGATCACCGCTAATACCTGGCGCGAACTAAATGATTCAAAGAGTTTGATTACTGGATTTGTTGCAGAGATTGATTCAAAAGTTTGCGCAATAGCGCATTGTTTTCTCCGGCCTTCTACTTGGCATCCAGTTGGCTATCTCTATCTAGAAGATCTCTTTGTTGATCCAGAATCTCGCGGGGCTGGAGTTGGAAGAGCTCTGCTTGATAAGGCTGCAGAATATGGAAGAGAGATTGGCGCTGAGCGGCTCTATTGGATTACTAAGGAAGATAATGCCCAGGCTAGAGTTTTATACGATTCTTTTGTAAAAGGCGCAGCTACTGGTTTTATCCAGTATGAATATCTACTATGAAATCGGTGAATTAATTGGCAAATCTATTTGATCCATTAACGCTTCGTGGTCTTACTTTTCAAAATCGCGTCTGGGTCTCTCCTATGTGTCAGTACTCAGCCAATGATGGGCTAATTTCTCCTTGGCATCACGGCCATTTAATGGCTTTTGCTACTGGAGCACCTGGCTTAGTAATGGCTGAAGCAAGTGGCGTGGTTATGGAGGGAAGAATCTCTATTGGTTGTCCCTCACTTGAAAGCGATGAGAAGGTAAATGCCTTTAAGCCAATTAATGACTTTGCAAAATCTTTAAATGTGAAGATGGGAATTCAATTAGCTCATGCTGGACGCAAAGCTTCAACGATGCTTCCTTGGGATGATCATCGAATCGCATCCCTTGATGAAGGTGGTTGGATTCCAGTTTCATCATCTCCTCTTGCCTATTACGGCATGCTTGAGCCTCATGAGCTAACAGTTGCTGAGATTGCAGAGTTGGTTAAGTCATTTGCAAACGCTGCAAAAAGATCTGTAGCGGCAGGCTTTGATTTAGTTGAAATTCACGCCGCCCATGGCTATCTATTCCATCAGTTCTATTCGCCTCTTTCTAATCAGAGAAATGATAACTACGGCGGCTCTTTTGAGAATCGAATTAGATTCTTACTTGAAACTATCAAGGCAGTTAGATCAGTGATTCCTGATTCCATGCCGTTATTTGTTCGTATTAGCGCAAGTGATTGGGTTGAGCAGGGCTGGAGTATTGAGGAATCCATTGAACTCTCAAAGCTTATGAAGGAGCTTGGCGTTGACCTAGTTGATGTTTCAAGTGGTGGCAATCTACATAACGCGCCAATAAAAGCCGTTCCTGGTTTTCAAGTGCCATTTGCTCAAGCAATTAAGCAGGGGGCAGATATCCCAACATCTGCAGTTGGATTGATAACCGGCGCTAAACAAGCAGATGAGATCATCTCATCAGGAAAGGCTGATGCTGTATTTCTTGCAAGAGCGATGATTAGAAATCCTAGATGGGCAATGGCAGCAGCTGAGGAACTCGGGGTAAAGATTGACTGGCCGTTGCAGTTTGATCGGGGAAGAACACTTACTTAAAGTTAGCGATTGCGGTGCGCTGATTTAGATAAAAAGATGGCAAAGACCAAGGCCACCACAATTATTGCATTAAGGCCCATTTCATAGATTGATCTTTCAAATGCAGTGTCACTCTTTCCTGATTCCAGTGTAAGTGATGCGCCGACGGTAAGAATATGCCGAACAGCAGCGATAACTCCGATAATCAAGAACTTATCTAATTGATAAACACCATCTGTGAAGCGAGAAATAACCGTTCTTAAAATTTCAAGGATAATAACAATAAATAGAATGTCGTTAACGCCTTGAATCATTCCATTTGGAAAGAAGGGCTGAGTTTCAATTAGCCTCTTACCGCTATAAAAGAAGGCGCCTATTCCAATTCCAAGTAGCGATATTGCCAAGGTCGCGTGAAATACATCTTCAACAATATCTACATATTTAGAAGGAATTATCGATTTTTCGCCATCTTGTGATTCATTTTCGGCCATAACAAACTGTATTACCGCTGCGAGGTGAAGTCACCTCTATTTTGTAGTTATTACTCGGCGTGTATCGGGGCACCTCTTTATCTAGAGGGTAACTTGAGCCTATGAGTAAAGAGATAACAATGCAGGGACTTCGTAAGGTAAACATCTTGGCAGGCCTACTCCATCTATTTCAGATGGCGGCTGTTCTTGCCCTAAGTAGTGATTTCGCACTTCCAGTAACAGCTACCTATATGGCAGGTCCTCCAGGATCTTCATTTGCTCCATCAGTGATCTTATTTGAGACACCAATTGGGCTAACGGTTGCAATATTTCTAGGTTTATCTGCGCTAGCTCACTTCATTGTGGCTAGTCCTAAATTCTTTCCTCGCTATAGCGCAGGTCTTCTTGCCCAACGTAATTACTTCAGATGGGTGGAGTACTCCATCAGCTCATCTGTGATGATTGTATTAATTGCTCAAGTCACTGGAATTGCTGATATCACCGCCCTAATTGCGATCTTTGGAGTAAATGCTTCGATGATTTTATTTGGCTGGCTTCAAGAAAAGTATGAAACACCAGGAAATGGTGGCTGGCTGCCATTTATCTTTGGATGTATCACAGGAATTATTCCCTGGGTTGCGCTGCTATTTTATGTATTTTCAATTGGCGGGGTTGGTGAGACCTCAGCTCCAGCCTTTGTCTATGGAATTGTCCTAACTATCTTCTTATTCTTTAATTCCTTTGCTCTGGTGCAATGGTTGCAATATAAGAAGGTTGGTAAGTGGAGTGATTATCTAAGAGGTGAGCGCAGCTACATCACGCTCTCTCTCATTGCTAAATCAGCTCTGGCTTGGCAGATCTTTGCCAACACCCTAATTCCACCTATGTAACTATCTGCCTGCCTTACAGCGCGTTGAACAATACTTAACGCTGGCCCAATCTCTGGCCCACTTCTTCCGCCATTCAAACTCAAGGCCGCAGCGCTGACATATCTTGGGCGGGAAACCGTTCTTGATTTTTGCTTTCATTGAACTCTAAGTATCCCATTTATGTAGAAAACTTGCCTGCCTGGGGATAACTAAAAATCTGGAAATCTCTTTTGGATAATTTCCTCAAGTGCCAACCTCGATTCAATACTTAGAAGATATAAAAGGGGGAACACCTTTTATTCAATGGTTTATTGGGTCACTGACAAGCGAGGAGCAAGACTTTGTTGATCTCGTATTCGAAGGGGTATTGAGTACCCGTGGTATCGAACTTCTTGGCGGAAATTGGCTTAAAGACCTAGGCGATGAGCTCTATCAACTTCGACTTCGCATACTTGGAAATGATGGCAAAGCTCGAATATTACTTAGAGTATTTCTCACATTTATCTCTCACGATGAGATTTTAATAATCTCTGGTTACTGCAAACTACGTAATCCAGGTTCAGTAAATCAACAATTTGAAATTAGCAGAGCGAAACTTCTTCTAAAGCAGTGGAAGAGTGATTCTGATACTATGTGGTATTCCACATAGACAAGGATGATAAATGTCAAAGGTTAATGATCAATGGCGCCAGACCAGAGTAAGGTCTTTGAACTCTACTCAATTGAAGCAACGGCGTAGTCGAAGAACTGTCTGGGAGATAGGGCTCTGGCTTGAAGGCAGAAGAGTGGCTATGGGTATGAGTCAGAGTGACTTAGCAGAAAAAACTGGAGTGCAACAAGCTGATATCAGTAGATATGAACACTTGGAAATGACACCATCTCTTGAAACCCTTGTCCGCCTATTAATAGGCCTTGAATCAGAATTAATCTTGAAAGAAAAAGGTTTGACAAAGGCTGAAGGAAAATCAGGAAAAAAGTTAGCAAAGAGCAAATAGCCTATGTTTTGCACTATATAATTTAGTTATGACTGAAGAGAATCTACAAACCCCTGCCCCTGAGCAATTGGCTTCTGTTCAGGCGCGTTTTGGTGCCGCGCTGCTTGATGCCGCTCTTCTAGTTGTGACTTTAGCTATTGGCTGGATTGTCTGGAGCTTATATACCTGGCAGAGCGGACAAAGCCCTGCAAAGCGAATCTTGAAGCAGGTAGTTGTTGATGCCAACACTGGAGAGCGTTTTACCTGGGCACGCATGGCGCTACGTGAATTTGCTGTTAAAGGACTTGCTGGTCAACTGCTCTCAGGTGCAACTAGTGGAATTACATTTGTTGTTGATAGCTTATTTATATTTCGTAGTGATCGAAGAACGGTCCATGACTTAATCGTTGGAAGCAAAGTCATCCAACTCTAGTTCTACTCGTTAAAGTCCCCGCCACGGCCAGTAATCTTTGGCCCACGCTTAGTTGGGTGATCAAATCTAAATATGACCACGCCAACTAAGAGTGCAAATATTAAGAAGATCGCTACCGCTATCTCCATATTTAAGCCATTACCGCCCAAATAACTAGAGCGAAAATTGATAGTCCAAGACCAATTACTGCAATTGCAGTTAGTGATAGAAAGTCTCTTGATCCAGCAATCTTCTTAGTAAGAGCTGATGCATCCTTTAGCTTGCCCATATCAAGAAGTAGGGCCTCTGCCTCACGGATTGCGGCGTATTGGGAGACGATTGCTAGAAATCCAGTTACTGCTGCAACGCCGATTACTAGATATCCAGCTTCATCGCTAGCTGTTGCTAGGGTTCCTTGAGCTGCTAAAACAAATATTGCGATTAATACTAGAGCTGGAGCTACTTGAGCCATGATGATCTGCATGCGCTTTTCGTTCCAGAGCTTTAATAGGGCTTTCTCATCCATATTTTTCTTCTCTCTTTTTTTTCAGGCTAGTGCCTGTTAGGGGTAAAGCGTAAGGCAGATTGCTCACCAACGCAGAGTTATCACTGCAAATGTCACTTGAAGAGATTGCTCCCCAGGCCAACCTAACTAAATTAAGCTGTTGGAGCCTCTGCTAGATCTTCAGGAGAATCAGGAAGTGCTTCGCGAGGCACTCCTTTGAAGGTTAATGTCTCTTTGCCTTCTTCTCCCTCAACATCGATAAGGATTATCTGACCGCTCTTGATCTCACCAAAGAGAATCTTCTCTGATAAGACATCCTCAATCTCTCGTTGAATTGTTCTGCGCAGTGGACGAGCACCTAGCACTGGGTCATAACCACGATGGGCAAGTACTGCCTTTGCCTTTGAGGTTAACTCAATTCCCATATCTTTTGCCTTAAGGCGCGTCTCAAGATTTGTAATCATCAAGTCAACAATCTGAACGATTTCGTTTTCAGATAACTGATGGAAGACGATTACATCATCGATGCGGTTTAGAAATTCTGGTCTGAAGTGGGTCTTTAGCTCATCTTGGACCTTATTCTTCATACGCTCATAATTTCCTAGAGCATCATTGACGTTAGTAAAACCAAGGGCTAAGGACTTGGAGATATCGCGAGTTCCAAGGTTGGTTGTCATGATGATTACAGTGTTCTTGAAATCAACTTGACGTCCTTGAGCATCAGTTAGTCGACCTTCTTCTAGAACTTGTAGGAGTGAATTGAAGATATCTGGGTGAGCTTTTTCAATCTCATCAAATAGCACAACAGAAAATGGTCGGCGACGAACTTTCTCGGTTAATTGACCACCCTCGTCATATCCAACATATCCTGGAGGAGCGCCAAAGAGGCGAGAGGCTGTGTGCTTCTCAGAATACTCTGACATATCAAGTGCGATGAGTGCATCCTCATCACCGAAGAGGAATTGGGCAAGAGTTCTTGAGAGTTCTGTCTTACCCACTCCAGAGGGGCCTGCGAAAATAAATGATCCACCTGGGCGCTTAGGATCTTTTAGCCCTGCGCGAGTACGACGAATTGCTTGAGAGAGAGCTTTAATTGCTTGCTCTTGGCCAATCACGCGCTTATGGAGTTCATCTTCCATACGAAGCAAGCGAGATGTCTCGGCTTCAGTTAACTTAAATACCGGAATTCCTGTTGCAGTTGAGAGAACTTCAGCGATTAACTCCTCATCAACTTCTGCAACTACATCAAGGTCTCCTGCCTTCCAGGATTTTTCGCGCTCAGATTTTTCAACCATTAATTGCTTCTCTTTATCGCGAAGCGATGCGGCCTTTTCAAAATCTTGGCCATCTATTGCTGACTCTTTCTCTTTTCTAACATCAGCGATCTTGTCATCAAAGGCGCGTAGTTCAGGAGGGGCGGTCATGCGACGAATGCGAAGGCGAGATCCTGCCTCATCGAGAAGGTCAATGGCTTTATCTGGCAAGAAACGATCTGCGATATAGCGATCTGCCAGCGTTGCAGCAGCGACAATTGCATCATCATTTATTGAAACTTTATGGTGTGATTCATAGCGATCACGAAGACCTTTTAGGATCTCAATGGTGTGGGTAAGTGATGGCTCAGCTACTTGAATTGGCTGGAAGCGACGCTCTAGCGCAGCATCCTTTTCCAAGTGCTTGCGATACTCATCAAGAGTTGTTGCGCCAATTGTCTGGAGCTCACCACGTGCAAGCATTGGCTTTAGGATGCTTGCTGCATCAATTGCGCCCTCTGCTGCGCCTGCGCCAACTAGTGTGTGAATTTCATCGATAAACAAAATGATGTCGCCTCTGGTGCGAATCTCTTTTAATACTTTCTTTAAGCGCTCTTCAAAATCACCACGATAGCGAGATCCTGCAACTAAGGCGCCTAGATCTAGTGAATAGAGCTGCTTATCTTTTAGCGTCTCTGGGATATCGCCTTTAACAATTGCTTGAGCTAAACCTTCAACGACAGCGGTCTTTCCAACTCCAGGCTCACCAATTAATACTGGGTTGTTCTTTGTGCGACGAGAGAGAATCTGCATCACACGTTCGATCTCTTTTTCGCGGCCAATTACTGGATCTAGCTTTCCCTCGCGAGCAGCTGTTGTTAGATTGCGACCGAATTGATCAAGAATCAAAGATGTTGATGGAACTCCTTCAGCAGGTCCTGCTGTAACTGCTTCTTTTCCTTGATAGCCGGAGAGTAATTGAATAACTTGTTGGCGAACACGATTGAGATCTGCCCCTAGTTTTACTAAAACTTGTGCAGCAACGCCTTCTCCCTCGCGGATAAGGCCAAGAAGAATATGTTCCGTTCCAATGTAATTATGACCAAGTTGCAGCGCTTCACGAAGTGATAGCTCAAGAACTTTCTTAGCCCTTGGAGTAAATGGAATGTGACCTGATGGAGCTTGCTGACCTTGGCCAATAATTTCTTCAACTTGAGAACGAACTGCTTCAAGTGAAATTCCTAAAGACTCTAAACCTTTTGCAGCAACGCCTTCTCCTTCATGGATTAGGCCAAGGAGGATATGTTCAGTGCCGATGTAATTGTGATTGAGCATGCGAGCTTCTTCTTGCGCCAGAACTACAACGCGGCGGGCTCGATCGGTAAAGCGCTCAAACATCAGTTCATCTCCTTCTATCTTCTACTCAAAACGGAATAGCCCTAGCGTATAAGAAGGCCCGAAACGATGCGACATCTATTTTCTCACCCTCTAATGAGCGCTAGATATGGGAATCTGCAGGGGTTATAACCGCCAGATTTAGGTTTTTATGCCCAGAAAGATTAGAGAATCTTGAGCATTCTGGTGTTACCCAGGGTATTGGGCTTCACACTCTCAAGGTCTAGAAACTCAGCGATACCTTCATCATAGGAGCGCAGTAGTTGTTGATAGACATCTGCTTCCACAGGGGTTCCTTCAATAACTTTAAATCCATATTGAGCAAAGAACTCTGTTTCAAAGGTTAAACAGAATAATCTCTTCAAACCTAGAGAAATAGCACGATTAGTAATGGCCTCTAGGATCTGATTGCCAACTCTTTTTCTTCGATACTCCTGGTTTACTGCAACAGTTCTAACCTCACCTAGATCCTCCCAGAGAACGTGAAGCGCTCCGCAACCAATTACTTCTCCATCGCTTTCTGCAACAAAGAACTCTTGAACATCTTCATATAACTTGACTGTATCTTTTGAAAGAAGGCGACGCTGAAGAGCGTATTGATCGATGATTAAGCGAACTGCTTTCACATCTGTTGCCCTTGCAGGTCTAACAATTACAGCCATTTAATTCTCTTCCGGCTTTACTAATGGAAAGAGAATTGTCTCTCGAATTCCAAGGCCAGTTAAAGCCATGAGAAGTCGATCAATTCCCATCCCAACTCCTCCCATAGGAGGCATGCCATGTTCCATTGCGCGAAGAAAATCTTCATCTACTTGCATCGCCTCTGGATCACCTTTTGCTCCAAGTTTTGCTTGTTCTATTAGGCGATCTCTTTGAATCACTGGATCTATTAATTCGCTATATCCAGTAGCTAATTCAAAGCCATCGATATAAAGATCCCACTTCTCAGCAATTCCTTTAACGCTGCGGTGTTCGCGAACAAGTGGCGAGGTATCAACTGGAAACCCCATAACAAAGGTTGGGGTATTTAACTTTCCGCTATAGAAGTGTTCAAAGATCTCTTCAGCTAACTTGCCATTAATCCACGCTGGATCAACTTTTAGACCAGCTTTTTCAGCAATCTTTACAAGCTCTTCTCTACTAGTAGCTGGAGTAACAGTTAAACCTGCAGACTCTGAGATGGCGGTATAGAAATCTAGCTCTCTCCAATTCCCACCTAGATCACTAATTCGTCCATCATGATGCTCAACTTTGTGAGATCCAAAGATGGCAAGAGCTGCGTTTTGGATTATCTCTTGGGTTAGAGATTTCATATTCTGCCAATCGCCATAGGCCCAATACATCTCAAGCATTGCAAACTCTGGCGAGTGGCTTGAATCAGCTCCCTCATTTCTGAAATTTCTATTTATTTCAAAGACTTTTTCAATGCCACCTACCACGCATCTTTTCAGGAATAACTCAGGAGCAATTCTTAGATAAAGATCCATGTCATAGGCATTACTAAAGGTTTTAAAGGGCCTTGCCGCTGCTCCTCCATGCATGACTTGAAGCATTGGAGTCTCAACTTCAATAAAGTCATACTTATCAAAGGTATCTCTTACTGACTTAAGAACTTTTGGCCTAATTCTTGCGTTAACTCTTGCCTCAGGTCTAACAATTAAATCTACATATCTTTGGCGAACCCGCGTCTCTTCATTGAGCGGGTTATGCTCATTTGGAAGAGGACGCAGCGCTTTAGAAGCTATTTGATAAGAATTGGCAAGAATCGATAACTCTCCACGCTTTGAAGTTATTACCTCGCCAGTAACACTTACGATATCTCCTAAATCAATATCACTCTTCCAGCTCTCTAAAACTGCTTCACCAACTTTATCTAGCGAAAACATTGCTTGTAGTTCTGTGCCATCGCCTTCACGAAGAGTGGCAAAACATAGCTTTCCAGTATCGCGCTTAAAAATTATTCGCCCAGCTACGCTCTCAATTACTCCAGATGGGCTATCTGTTGCTAGATCTTTAAATCTCTCACGGATTTCTTTTAATGAGGCAGTTCTATTAACTGAGACTGGATACGGGGCTATGCCGCGGCTAAGCAGTGATTCGCGTTTTTCGCGTCTAATTCTTAACTGCTCAGGAAGGTCATTTTCAGACATAGTGCCGATAAGTCTAGCCATTCCTCTCGTGCACAAGACGTAGGCCAATGAGGGTTAAATCGGGTTGGTGATAATCAATTGTCTCTGAAATTCCCAGCACCAATGGCGCTAACCCACCAGTTGCTATCACTGAGATCTTCTCGTTATCTGGATAGAGCGAATCTAGCTCATCACTTATGCGAGCAACAAGGCCATCTACTTGGCCTGCAAAACCATAGATGGTTCCAGATTGAAGAGCCTCTACTGTGTTCTTGCCAATTACTGACTTGGGCTTAACTAATTCAACTTTTCTTAATTGCGCAGCTCTTGATGCAAGAGCCTCAACAGAGATCTCAATTCCTGGAGCTAGCGCCCCTCCTAGGAACTCACCTTTTGGCGAAACGACATCAAAGTTAGTAGAGGTTCCAAAGTCAACAACGATGCATGCTCCTTGGTCATAGAGAGTATGAGCGGCAAGGGTATTAACAATGCGATCTGCTCCAATTTCCTTAGGGTTATCAACTAGGAGTGGCACTCCAGTCTTTACTCCTGGCTCAATAATGGTTGTTGGTAGATCTTGAAAGTGGCGATTAATCATCGCTCTTGCCTCCCTAAGTACTGAAGGAACTGTTGAGCAGATAGAAAGGCCACTTAACTCATAGCCAGTTATTAGAGAGCGATATTGCAACCATAATTCATCAGCAGTATCTCTAGCATCAGTTTTAACCCGCCAAGTATCAATCATCTTTTCTTTGGCAAAGATTCCAAGGACGGTATTGGTATTACCGATATCAATAGTTAATAGCATTTAGAAATCCAATCCGATATCTAGTACGGGGGATGAGTGGGTTAAAGCACCAACTGCTAAGTAATCAACGCCTGTTGCAGCATAAGCTGCTGCATTTTCAAGTTTTAGACCACCTGATGATTCAAGTTTGGTATTTGATCCTCTAGCAATTTCAACAGCTGCTTTAACCTGCTCAAGGCTCATATTGTCTAGAAGAACTATCTCAACGCTGCATTGCAGGGCTTCTTTTAACTGTTCTAAGGTGTCGACTTCAACCTCAATAAGTGCACCTGGGGCAGCTTTCTTAACGCGATTAATTGCCTGGCTAACCGAACCAGCTGCTGCAATATGGTTATCTTTGATTAAAGCTTGATCACTAAGATTCATCCGATGATTTAAACCGCCGCCCATTCGGACTGCATATTTCTCAAGCTCCCTAAGTCCTGGAGTTGTTTTTCTAGTATCACGAATTGCAGTCTTACTTGATGAAACTTCTTTGACCCAGAGGCTAGTAAATGTTGCAATTCCAGAGAGGTGAGAGAGAAAGTTCAGCGCAGTCCGCTCTGCTTTAAGTATCGATCTAGTATCTGCCGTTAGGCGGATAAGTTCAGTATTGGCGCTAACTTCCTGACCATCTTTAACCAATAACTCATATTCATTAATCCCGCATTGTTCAAGAACAGCTGCAGCAACTAAGCATCCAGCAATTACTCCACTCTTTCTTGTGACAAAGCTTGCTTTGCTGACCTGTGATTCAGTAATTGTTGCCTGGCTAGTTAAATCATCGGTAATTGAGTCCTCAGATAATGCTTCACTTACCTTACTGTTGATTGCATCAGGATTTAACCCTTGATCAGTTATTAACTTACTTAACGATTGTGAGATCACTATTAACCTCCGTAATCGTTGAGCTCCAAGAGCCATCACTTGCTAGCTTTTGAGTAATTCTCTTTATCCATGTATTTGCACTCTCTGGATAATCCTGGCGATAGTGAGATCCTCTAGATTCGCGCCTTTCAAGTGCTGAGCGAGCAATTGCAGTTGCTAGAAGATATAAATTAGTACTCTCCCAAGCATCAACGCTGGCATAAATTGTCGCTGCGCCCTTTAGATTCTCTAGAGTCTTTAAAGTCTCCTTAAGTGATGCCTCGCTTCTTACAACTCCAGCGCCCTTTGACATCGCTCTCTGTAGCTCGCCGCGAATAGATGGTGAGAGGAGAAAGTCATAAGAATCTTGAGCAACAGGCTGCTCTTGAGGTAGTTGGTTTGCAGCAATATCTTCAGCAATTCGAGCTCCAAATACCAAGCCTTCTAGAAGTGAGTTTGAGGCAAGGCGATTTGCCCCATGGGCTCCAGTGCAGGCAGTTTCACCAACTGCATAGAGGCCGGCAACTGAGCTATGGCCGTTTAGATCTGTTCTCACACCGCCTGAGGCATAGTGCGAGGCTGGAGAGACTGGAATCAAATCATTTGCTGGATCAATTCCAATCTCTCTGCATGATGCATAAATAGTTGGGAAGCGCTCTGAGAATTCTTTAATTCCTCTTGCATCAAGCCAGACATGTTGGCTATGGGTAATCTCCATCTGGCGTGAAATTTCTTTAGCAACAACATCGCGAGGAGCAAGATCGGCAAGTTTATGAATGTCACGCATAAATCTCTCGCCGCGGCTATTAACTAGAAAGGCTCCTTCGCCTCTAAGAGCTTCTGAAATTAGCGGTTGCTGACCTTTTGAACCTTCACCGATATATAGAACTGTTGGATGAAATTGAATAAATTCCACATCAGAGACCTCTGCTCCTGCTCTTAAGGCAAGTGCAACGCCATCACCAGTTGAAACTGATGGATTGGTAGTTTGAGAATAAACCTGACCTAACCCGCCAGTTGCTAGTACTACAGCCTTTGCTAGAACTTCGCCAACACCATCTCGACTACCTTCACCAATAACATGCAAGGTAACGCCGCAAACTCTTCCACTACTGCTCTTTAGAACATCTAAAACTAAGGCATGCTCGATTACTTCGATTCCAAGATCATCAGAGACCGCTGCAAGTAGAGCTCTTGATACCTCAGCACCTGTTGCATCTCCTCCGGCATGAAGGATTCGATTTCTTAAATGTCCACCTTCTCTAGTCAGAGCAATCTCGCCAGTTTCTGACTTATCAAAGACAGCGCCTCTTGCAATTAATTTTCTTACCGCCTCTGGTCCTTCACTGACCAATACTTTTACCGCCGCTAAATCACATAGACCAGCTCCGGCAACAAGGGTGTCTTCTTCATGTTGGCTTGGTGAATCTCCAGGCCCAAGAGCTGCAGCAATTCCACCTTGCGCCCATTTTGTTGAGCCAGCATCAATAGATGATTTAGTTACTAGTAATACTGAGAGATTATGTGCGCGAATCTGAAGCGCAGTAGTAAGGCCAGCAACGCCGGAGCCAATAACTACAACATCGGCTTGGGCTCTCCAGCCAGGAAGTGGCGCTTTGAGTCTCATGCGCGCACCAGAGAGTTCTGCATCGCCATATTATCAATCAATCTAACGCCCTCAATCCAACCTGCAATAATTACACGAGTTTTAATACTTGACTCATCTGCAACTTGAAAGCTCTCTTCATCAATTATTTCGGCGTAATCTAAAGTAAATGAATCTTGCCTCTCTATCTGCTTCAAAGCTTGGCGCGCGCTAGTAAGGCTTGATTCACTACTTGACGCACTTAGTACTTTTGAAATTACCTGAGCGCCTTCAAGGCCTTGATCACTTAATCGCACATTTCTCGAGGAGAGAGCAAGGCCGCTGTTATCTCTAATAGTTGGCGCAGCAATTATCTGGATCTCTGGATGAAGCTTTGCTGCCATCTCTTTAATAAGAAAGAGTTGCTGGAAATCCTTCTCGCCAAAGATTGCATATTTTGGCCTACTTAATTCAAAGAGGCGATGAACTACCGTTAATACTCCATCAAAGTGACCTGGGCGATGAACTCCTTCAAAGCTTCTTCCTATCTGACCTGATGAGAGCTTCTCTAATTCACCTGGATAAATACTTTGATAACTTGGTCGCCAGAGGATTGTTGCTCCAGCCTCGCTGGCTAACTCGCTATCATGTTTTGGAGTGCTTGGATATTTCGCTAGATCATCTTTATTTTCAAATTGGAGAGGATTAACAAATATAGAGACGACTACCTCATCTGCTAATTCACGGGCGCGCCTAATTAGTGATTGATGGCCAGCGTGAAGAGCTCCCATGGTGGGAACAAATGCGCATGGGTTATCAAGGTCAGTAAGGAGGTCTACTTCTTTCACCTTATTTACAGCTCCAGTCCGTTAGTGGTACCAGGCAATGGCAAGTCTACCCCGCTAAATCAGGGCTGCCAAAAGCTCTTTGACCGCTCCAAAACCAGTTAATTGCGCCTCTGGATCTATCTCTAACCAAGGCTGCAAAACAAACTCCCGCTCATAAGCCCTTGGATGAGGAAGAGTTAAATTCTCGCTATTAATAACCATTCCTTGATAATCAATAATATCTAGATCTATTGAGCGAGCAGCGTTAACAGTACTTCTCTTTCTTCCAAGGCGCTCTTCAATATCTAGTAGCTCCTTCATTAATTGCTCTGCTTCTAACTTAGTTTCGCCAATTAATACTGCATTTATATAGTTAGGCTGGTCTTCGCTAACTCTAAAAGGCTTGGTTTCATAGAATGAAGATATTACTTCAATAACTATTACTTCCCTAAGCTTCTCTATTGCTTCTTCTAATTGCGCTCTAGGCTCTCCAAGGTTTGCACCGAGTGCAATAACTACTCTCATCGCTTTACTTTTATGCTTACCGAGACATCTGTAAAGCTAACTTCTATCGGGGCTTTAGGTTTATGAACCGTAACTTTTATCTCATCTATCTCCTTAAATGTCTCCAAGGCCTTAATACCAATTCGGTGAGCGAGGCTTTCAATGAGATTAACAGCAGGACCAGTAATTTGGTTATGAATCAAAATAGCTAGGGCGTTGTAGTCAACGCTCTTTTTTATATCATCGCTCTTTCCTGCCTTAGATAAATCCAGCTCTACCTCTACATCAACAATAAAGAGTTGGCCGTTATTTCTCTCATCTTCTAAAAGGCCGTGATAGCCATGAGCTTGTATGCCTTTAATTGATATTTTATCGCTCATGTTGAAACTCTACCTTTAGCAAATGAGTTAACAGTTGCAATGGCATCTTTATGAGGTTTAACCGAATGGGTGCGAACAGCCCATATATTCTGTTTTGCAACCATTGCCGTTATCGCAATTGAGGCTGCCTCTCGATCCTCGGTATTACTTGAGCCGGTAAGTTCTCCCAAGAATCGCTTTCTTGAAGCTCCAATTAGTATCGGATAGCCCAGAAGTGCAAGTCGATCAAGGTTTCTCAATAGCTCCCAATTGTGCTCGGCTAACTTTGAAAAGCCGATACCTGGATCAATTATTAATTGATCAGGATTAACTCCTGCTGTAATCGCTGATTCCACTCTATTTTCTAGCTCTTCTCTTACTTCCTTAACTACATCAGCGTATTTAGCATGCTCCTGCATATTCTTTGAGTGGGCTCTCCAGTGCATTGCTATATATTGGACTTTAGGATTTTCGGCAATTACTTTATACATCTTCTCATCAGCAAGGCCGCCACTAACATCATTAACATATTCCACGCCTAATTTGATTGCCTCTTTAGCAATACTTGATCGAGTGGTATCAATTGAGAGAGCGACCTCTTTTTTTACTAACTCACTTATTACTGGAATAACTCGACTTCTCTCTTCATCTTCACTAATTCTCTCTGCTCCAGGTTTTGTTGATTCCCCACCAACATCAATTATGTCTACTCCTTCAGCGATCATTACATCTGCTCGCCTTAGAGCATCTTCAATTCTGAAATGCTTGCCACCATCAGCAAAGGAATCTGGGGTTGTATTTAAGATTCCCATTACTAAAGTGCTCATTATCATTTACCAGTAATTAAACTCATTGCCTCAGCTCTAGTTGCTGGATCTCTTAACATCCCGCGAACAGCGCTAGTAACAGTTCTTGCTTGCGACTTTCTAACTCCCCGCATTGACATACAGAGATGCTCACAATCAATAATTACAATTACGCCTCCTGGTTGAAGAATTTCAACCATAGAATCTGCAATCTGAGTTGTTAACCTCTCTTGGACTTGAGGACGTCTGGCATAGAGATCAACAAGTCTGGCTAGCTTGGATAGTCCAGTTACTTTTCCTGATTCTCCTGGGATATAACCAATATGGGCGACACCAAAAAAAGGCGTTAGATGGTGCTCACAATGTGAGTAAACCTCAATATCTTTAACGATTATCAGCTCTTCGTGGCCTAAATCAAAGGTGGTAGTTAAAACGTCTTTTGGATCTTGATAGAGGCCTTGGAAGTTTTCTTTTAGAGCTCTTGCTACTCGTTTTGGAGTATCACGTAGCCCCTCGCGTTCAAGGTCTTCGCCAAGGGCTGCAAGTAGTTCACTTATTGCTCGCTCAGCTCTATCCTGATCAAAGGATTTACTCATCTAACTAAGCTTCTTTCGAAGGTGGCTTTTTCTTTCGCTTAACGCCTTCATCGCTCTTGCTATTTACTCTTGCTTTAATTGCAACTGGCGGAATACGAGAGGGAATACGTGAGGCAGATCCAGTCCATGCTGGACGCTTAGGTCTTGAAGCCACATGTTTAAAGATTGCTGCAATTTCTTCCTTCTGCAGTGTCTCTTTCTCTAATAGCTCTTCAACTAAGGCATCAAGGATTGAGCGATTTTCAATTAATATTTCATAGGCCTCTTCATGGGCCTGGCCGATAAGGGCTTTAATCTCTTGATCAATAGTTGCTGCTAAATCCTCTGAATAATCTCTTTGATGTCCGTAATCTCTTCCCATAAATGGAGCAGCATCACTACTTCCTAACTTAATTGCTCCCAGCTTCTCAGTCATTCCATACTGAGTAACCATTGCGCGAGCAAGAGCAGTTGCTTTCTCAATATCATTCGATGCTCCTGTAGTTGGATCATGGAAGACTAATTCTTCTGCGGCTCTTCCACCCATTGTGTATGCAAGTTGATCAAGCATCTGATTTCTTGTGGTGGAGTATTTATCTTCATCCGGTAAGACCATGGTGTAACCAAGTGCTCGCCCTCTTGGCAAAATTGTTATCTTGTGAACTGGATCAGTGTGAGGAAGTGCGTGAGCAACTAGCGCATGGCCACCTTCATGATAGGCAGTAACTCTGCGCTCCTCCTCGCTCATAAGCCTTGATTTACGCTGTGGTCCAGCCATCACACGATCAATGGCTTCATCGACATCAGTTGATGAAATTACCTTGCGGTTCTCTCTGGCAGTTAAAAGAGCTGCTTCATTTAAAACATTTGCTAGATCTGCTCCAGTAAATCCTGGAGTCCTTCGAGCTATCGCCAAAAGATCAAGGCCTTTTTCCAGAGGCTTATTCTTAGAGTGAACTTTAATTATTGCCTCGCGCCCTTTTACATCTGGGCGGTCCACGCCAATTTGGCGATCAAATCTTCCGGGGCGAAGTAGCGCTGGATCTAAAATATCAGGACGATTTGTTGCTGCAATCAGGATTACCTGTTCATGCGCTTCAAAGCCATCCATCTCAACTAGTAATTGATTTAAAGTCTGTTCGCGTTCATCATGTCCGCCGCCCATTCCTGCACCGCGATGACGACCAACTGCATCAATCTCATCAACAAAGATAATTGCAGGAGCATTTGCCTTTGCTTGAGTAAATAGATCTCTCACGCGAGCAGCTCCCACACCAACAAACATTTCAACGAAGTCAGAACCTGAGATGGAATAGAAAGGAACTTTCGCCTCTCCTGCCACCGCTCTTGCGAGAAGAGTCTTTCCAGTTCCTGGAGGGCCAAATAGGAGAATGCCTTTAGGAATCTTTGCTCCAATTTCTTGATACTTCTTAGGCTCTGCTAGGAAATCTTTAATCTCCCTAAACTCTTCAATTGCTTCATCAGCTCCTGCAACATCAGCAAAGGTAACTTGCGGAACTTCATTGTCATGAAGCTTTGCCTTGGAGCGACCAAAGGAAAATACTTTTGATCCTCCTTGTGATCGGCTCAAGAAGAACAGGAGTAAAAACGCTAGAAGAAGTATTGGACCTAAGGTAAAGAGGATCGAGACGAGAATGTTGACCTTAGGAACAGTTACATCCCACTCTTTTGCAGGCTGATTTGCAGTTAAAAGACTAATAATTATTGGCTCTTGCCCTGTGACATAAGAAGCCTCGACCTTGGTAGCTCCATTTATTGCCACCCCAGGTTTAAGAACTAATTGAATCTTTTGATCTCGGTCAACGATATTGGCAGATTCCACATCCCCTCTTGTAATTGCTGCCATAGCCTTTGAGGTATCGATCTTTGTAAATTGATTACTGCCAGATGAAATCTGACCAAAGATAGTTACGCCAACTATTGCAACTAAAATCCAAAATAAGGGGCGTCTAAATATTTTCTGAGGCGCTGGCTTCTTACCAGATTTGGCAGGAAGCTTAGGAGGTTTTACTTTTACTTTCTTATCGGCCATGTTTACTCATACATATGCTTAGCAAGCACGGCGATAAAGGGAAGGTTTCTATACTTCTCATTGAAATCTAGTCCATAGCCAATAACAAAATCTTTTGGAATATCAAATCCCACATATTTCACTGCAACTTCAACTTGAGCAGATTCTGGTTTTCTAAGAACAGTCATTATCTCAACGCTCTTTGCTCCACGAGATTTAAGGTTTGCACTTAACCAATCTAGAGTTAGGCCAGTATCAACGATATCTTCAACGATTAAGACATTTCTTCCAGTGATATCTTTATCTAAATCTTTCATAATTCTTACAACACCTGAAGATTTTGTTCCAGAGCCATAGGATGAAACAGCCATCCAATCCATATCTAGATGTCTATTGATATATCGTGATAGGTCAGCCATCACCATCACTGCGCCTTTTAAGACACCGATAAGTAATAGATCTTGATTTTTATAATCTGCTTCAATCTGGGCAGCTATCTCTTTTAAGCGAGCTTGTAACTTCACATCAGTTACTACAACTCTTTCAATCTCGCCCTTAACTGATTCCAGATCCACTGTCGCCCTCTCGCCTTGTATTAACTATTCCTGCCCACTGCTTTTAGAGAGCGAAAGTCTGCCCGAAATTCGAGCCACGGTCACACCACCAGGAAGTGAGATAGCCCCTTGCCCCTTCCAGGCTGTGATGAGAGCCTCAACAGGCTCAATATGCTCTGCTGAAAGTGAGCCCTGCGGGGCTCCAGCTAGATAGATAGCTCTTCTTAAGATTCTAGTTCTAATGGCCCGGGGCTGTGATTCAAGCTTTGAGATATCTAGCGATGCTGGCTCTAACTCGGAAAAAATCTCATCACTTAATGAATCAAGTGCATCGGCATCATCTCGGAGCAACTTGGCAGATCTTGCAAGGGCATCACTAATGCCAGGGCCAATCTCCTTCTCCATTGTTGGCAGAACTACTTCGCGCACTCTCACTCTTGTAAATTCCATCGATTGATTATGTGGATCTTGCCAGAACTTAATTCCAGCTTCTTCACATGCTGCCTCTGTTTGCGCTCTAGTAATTGCAAGAAGTGGTCTGCGATAGCGATCAACTCTTGCTGCCATTCCTGATAGTGAGCGAGATCCAGAGCCACGAGAGAGTCCAAGAAGTACTGTCTCTGCCTGATCATCTC
>Ga0222714_10001745_pt1 | contig 24166 bp, 17 predicted proteins | sample C33_3DmetaG_FD_165048 | JGI IMG/M metagenome (GOLD analysis project Ga0222714, IMG submission 165048) | Estuarine water microbial communities from San Francisco Bay, California, United States - C33_3D | ecosystem: Environmental > Aquatic > Marine > Unclassified | place: USA: California...
TTGGGCGCCCTTTTCGCGATATCTGCAAAAAGCTAGCCCAAAAAGTTTTGCAAAAGTAGCGATGTGAGCCCGCATTGGCCGGGGAAACCTTGAAAAGAAACCGAAAAGAAACAGTCAATTGGCCCTAATCCCGGCTTTTCTGCCGAAATTCGCGCAATTTTTTAGCACACATGAGCATTCGCAACATCGCCATTATCGCCCACGTTGACCACGGAAAAACCACCTTGGTTGACAAAATGTTACACCAAGCCCGCTTGTTTCGAGACAACCAAGAAGTTGGAGAATTGATCCTCGACAACAACGACTTGGAGCGAGAGCGAGGCATCACCATTTTGGCCAAAAACGTTTCCGTTAACTGGAAGGACGTCAAGATCAACATCATTGACACTCCGGGTCACGCCGATTTTGGTGGAGAGGTGGAGCGCGTATTGAACATGGCTGATGGCGTATTGCTCTTGGTTGACGCTTTTGAGGGCCCCATGCCCCAGACGCGTTTTGTGCTTCAAAAGGCCTTGGAGTTGGGTAAGAAAGCCATCGTTGTCATCAACAAAGTAGACAAGCCCAACTGCGATCCCGAGCGCACGCACGACGATATTTTCGACCTGTTTTTCAATTTGGGCGCCAACGAAGACCAGCTGGACTTCACCACTGTTTACGGTTCAGGTAAGCAAGGCTGGTTTGGCCCTGAATGGAACAAGCCTACCGAAGATTTGACCTTCTTGATGGATACCATTTTGGAAGTCGTTCCCGAGCCCGAAGTAACCGAAGGAACCGTCCAATTGCAGGTTACCAGTTTGGATTACAGCAGCTTCACTGGACGTATTGCCGTAGGTCGTTTGAAGCGCGGCGCTTTGAAAACTGGCCTTCAGGTAGCCTTGGTAAAGCGCGACGGGAAAGTCGAAAAACACCGCATTAAAGAATTGTATACATTCAGCGGGTTGGGCAAACAAAAAGTGGAACATGTCATGGCTGGAGACATCTGCGCCATTACCGGTTTGGAAAACTTTGAAATCGGTGACACAGTTGCTGATGTTGAAAAGCCCGAGGCATTGCCCGTATTGAAAATTGACGAGCCTACCATGAGCATGCTCTTTGCCATCAACAACTCCCCATTTTTTGGCAAAGAAGGCAAATTTGTTACCTCCCAGCGCGTTCGCGACCGTTTGAACAAAGAGACTGAGAAAAACTTGGCACTGCGCGTGCAAGAGACGGCTTCAGCTGACCAGTTCTTGGTGTTTGGTCGCGGTGTTATGCACTTGGGCGTTTTGGTTGAGACCATGCGCCGTGAGGGCTATGAGCTTCAGGTGGGCCAGCCCCGAGTGATCATGAAAGAAATCGAGGGTCAGACCTGTGAACCCATTGAAGTATTGACCGTTGACGTTCCCGATCACCACAGCGGCAAAGTCATTGAATACGTCAGCCAACGCAAGGGAGAAATGACCAGCATGCAGCCCAAAGGCGACATGGTTCGCGTGGAATTTGAAATTCCCTCCCGCGGATTAATGGGCCTCAGAAACAACTTGTTGACCGCCACCCAAGGGGAAGCCATCATGGCACACCGATTCAAGGCTTACGAGCCTTATAAAGGAGAAATGCCAGGTCGCATCAACGGCGTATTGATCAACAAAGAAGCCGGTAGCACCACCGCCTATTCCATGGACAAATTGAAAGACCGCGGTACCTTCTTCTTGGAGCCTGGCGCGGATGTTTATGTGGGACAAATCATTGGAGAGCACATCAAGCCCGGTGACCTTGTCGTGAACATCACCACAGGAAAGCAGCTGACCAACTTCCGCGCCGCCGGTAAGGACGACAACAGCACCTTGCCCCCTCCCCACGAATTCACCTTGGAAGAGGCCATGGAATACATCCAAGCCGATGAATATGTGGAGGTGACTCCTGAGAGCTTGCGCCTTCGCAAAATCTTGTTGAACGAACACGACCGCAAACGCGCAGCCAACGCCAAGCTATCGGCTGAAGCCTAAGCGGGAAAGTATTATCTTTGACATCTACCTCGTCTCATGAAATTTGATATTGTTGTTATCGGAAGCGGACCTGGGGGCTACGTAGCCGCCATTCGCGCTTCTCAATTGGGAAAGAAAGTCGCCATCATTGAAAAGGCGGAATTGGGTGGCGTATGCTTGAACTGGGGCTGTATCCCTACCAAGGCATTGCTAAAATCAGCCCAAGTATTTGATTACATCAACCACGCTGCCGACTATGGTATCAGCGTGAGTGGACATAAAGCTGACTTCGACGGCATGGTAAAACGCAGCCGCGACGTAGCAGCTGGCATGAGCAAAGGAGTTACTTTCTTGCTCAAGAAGAACAAGGTTGAGGTGATTGCCGGTGCTGCCAAATTGGCTGGCAAGGGGAAAATCAACGTCACCGATGCTGAAGGCAAATCTTCTGTCGTAGAAGCTGACCACATCATTTTGGCCACTGGCGCCCGTTCTCGCGAGCTCCCCAATGTTAAAATTGACGGCACCCACGTCATCGGATACCGCGAGGCCATGGTATTGCCCAAGCAACCCAAAGAAATGGTCATCATCGGTAGCGGCGCTATCGGAATGGAATTCGCTTATTTCTATTCCAGCATTGGCACCAAAGTGACCATCGTCGAATTCATGGATCGCATTCTCCCCATCGAAGACGAAGAGGTGAGCCGCACCATGCAAATGACCTACAAGAAGCGCGGCATTGAGATCATGACCAAAAGCAGCGTCGAAAAGGTTGACATCAAAAAAGATCGTTGCCACGTGACGGTAAAAACGGCCAGCGGCGAGCAAATGCTCGAGTGCGATATCGTTTTGAGCGCCGCCGGTGTTCAAACCAACTTGGAAAATTTGGGCTTGGACGAAATGGGCGTGAAGCACGACAAAGGCAAGGTTCAGGTTGACGAGTTCTACCGCACCACTGCCCCTGGCGTTTACGCCATTGGCGATATTGTTCCAGGTCCCGCTTTGGCTCACGTAGCCTCAGCTGAAGGCATCATTTGCGTGGAAGCCATTTGCGGTCACCACCCAGAGCCTTTGAACTATGGGAACATCCCAGGCTGCACCTACACTCACCCAGAGGTAGCCAGCGTAGGTTTGACCGAAGCCCAGGCCAAAGAAAAAGGCATGGACATCATGGTCGGCAAATTCCCCTTCAGCGCGAGTGGCAAAGCCAGCGCAGGAGGCCACAAAGAAGGATTCGTCAAGGTTATTTTCGACAAGAAATACGGCGAATGGCTGGGTTGCCACATGGTAGGTGAAGGCGTTACCGATATGATCATCGAAGCCGTTGTTGCCCGCAATTTGGAGACGACTGGTTTGGAGATTTTGAAATCGGTTCACCCCCACCCAACCATGAGCGAAGCCGTCATGGAAGCAGTTGCACAAGCCTACGGCGAGTGCATTCACTTGTAAGAATGAGTCGAATTTGGAGCTAGTTTCCAAGGACGGCTAGAAATCAAACGATAGCTCCCCTAGGGGATGGAGGCGCCCGGGCAAAGCCCGGGCGTTTTTGTTTTCGCCTTGCCTGCAAGGCCTATCTTTGCCCCATGCAAATTCAACGATTCACCTTCAACCCCTTGCAAGAGAACACCTATGTATTGTGGTGCGAAGACAGTCGTGAATGTGTGGTGGTTGATGCGGGCATGTACGATCGTCGGGAGCAAGAAGAAATGCGTGAATTCCTGACCAACTACAACCTTAAGCCTATAGCCATTTGGGGAACCCACGCTCACATCGATCACATTTTTGGCAACCAGTGGTTCTTGGACACCTATAAGGTCCCCTATCATTTGCATCCCGCTGATTTGCCTATGATCGAACGCAGCAAGGCCATGGCGGCGGTATGGAACCTAAATTACCACGAGTCTCCCCTGCCCGATCATGAACTGAAGCACGGACAAACCCTACAGATAGGAAAACAAGAACTCGAAGTTCGCTTTGTTCCCGGGCACGCTCCAGGACATGTGGTCTTTTGCAACCACCACGAAAAATGGGCCTTGGTCGGCGACACTCTTTTTGCTGGAAGCATCGGGCGTACCGACTTGCCCGGAGGCAACCACGATCAGTTGCTCGCCTATATCGAACAGGAGTTGTTCAGCTTGCCCGACGATTTTCATTTACACCCTGGCCATGGCCCCGCCACTAGCGTTGGCCAAGAAAAGGCCAGAAACCCCTTCTTTGAACACCTTCGCTAGCCCATGAACGTATTGCGAGAGCATTTGGACGCCTGGGCCGCCATTATGGAAGAATGCGGCATATCGCATTGGGTATACAGCCCCGGTTCTCGAAATGCGCCCTTGCTCGCAGCGCTGATGCGCCGCCCCTTTTTCCAATTGCATGAACAGATAGACGAGCGAAGCGCCGCCTACATGGCCATGGGAATGGCTCAACAGTTGAATTACCCTTGTGGGGCATTGTGCACTAGTGGAACAGCCGCGGCCAATTGGCTTCCAGCTGCGGCCGAAGCTTTTTACCAACGCATCCCATTGCTATTGGTCAGCGCTGACAGACCCATTGAAGCGGTAGACAATTGGATGGGGCAGACTATACGTCAAGACGGGCTTTTTCATCGACACGTTCGAGGGGAATGGCGCGTTTCAGACGATCTTGACAGCCGTGAACAGTCCAGCAGCCTAGAAGGTATCTTCCACGAAGCAATCACCCGCACTCAAACCCCCATCGCCGGACCTGTGCACGTGAATTTCCCCTTGAGAGAACCGCTTTACGAAGGCATGCAAGACCAGAAGGCTCAGGTCTACGAACCCAAGCCCTATGTATGGACCAAGCCCAATGCAAAGCCGGTACATGAAGAGCAGTTGAAACAAGCTCTATCTCCCTATTCGCGCATCGCTTTGGTTATTGGTCAGATGAACCCTCACGAGGAACGACAACAGGCCGTAGAATCATTGAATGAACGAATCGCCGTGTGGGCCGATGTCTGCAGTCAGCACCAAGCTCAAAGCAGCGGGCCTTGGGAGCAATTGATGTTCCAATACCCCCAATGGTCAGAAGAGTTGAAACCCGACTTGCTGATCACCCTAGGCCTCAGCCATCTTTCCAAACCACTGCACAAGGCAATGCGGGATTTGAAATTGCCCCAATGGCACATCAGCCCTGAATCTGAAATCGGTAATCCGTTTGGAACAGAACTGGAGCACAAGTGCCACTATGAGGTTGATTTCTTAGCGGCGCTAGATGCCATTCTACCGCAGGAATACAGGTTCGGAGCACTGTGGCAGGCAGAATCTCAGGCCGCAAAACCCCTAAAAGGCAAACGGCCTCAGGAATATGCCGAAGCCCATATTCTACTACAATCTCTGTCCAGCGATTGCATTTTGCACTTGGGCAATTCCATGCCCATTCGCTATGCATCTTGGTTCGGCAAACTCAACTGTGAAGTTCGCAGCAACCGCGGAACCAGTGGCATTGACGGCAGTATGAGCACGGCCATTGGAGCAGCCTTGGCCATGCCCAACAAGGACCACGTGTTGCTCATAGGGGATGTCTCTTTCATCTATGACCAGCACGGGCTTTGGTCCAATAGGCGGCCACAAAATTTGCGCATTTGGGTATTGAATAACGGGGGCGGTCGCATTTTTGAACAAATCGAAGGGCCCGGAAATTGGGCGGCTTTGCAACAGCGAATCAGCAGTCCCCACCAAGTCAATTTGAAAGGCTTGTGCGAACAATATGGGGTTTCCTATCTTCGTTGCAGTGCCTCTGAATGCATCCATCAAGCAGCGGGCCAAGGTTTACGAGTAGTAGAAATACCATGTCACGAATCCAGTTTATCTTGATTATTCTTTTGGCTTTCTCCTTAGGTGAATTGAAGGCGCAGCAATCCACTTATTTAGAATGGCGCAGCGGGCTATTGAAAGAGAACTCCAAAGCCTTTGGTGACAGCCTCATACCTGAAACGCACATGCGAGTGGCTTCATTTTCGCCAGATAGTATGGACGATGCCAATCGAGCGGTTTGGCACGAGGATATGGGATGGTGTCTCTACCGCAACTTTTTACGCAACCACCGAAAAGCAGAAGCCAACCAGGCCATTCAGCACTTTCAACAAGCCGTTTGGTTTGACCCCGAATTTTCAACGGCTTATTGGAATGCCGCTCTGTGTTACTACGCGTTGAACGATTGCGAGAACATGGCAGGTATGTTAGAAGGCTACCGCAGCCACACCAAAAAACGGCGCTGGGACAAACCCCAAATGCGCTACTTGCACGAGCGCTGTCATCTGCCTATTGAAGGGTTTTAATTCTGACGGCGCAAATCGCGCTCAATGTCTTTGGCCTTGAGATCTTCTCGTTTGTCAAAGGTCTTTTTACCCGTTCCCAAACCCATTTCCAGCTTAAAAAATCCTCGCTCATTCTCATACAGACGAATGGGAAACACAGCGTAACCTTTGGTTTTGATTCGTGAATCGATTCGATCAAGCTCGCGGCGATTCAACAGGAGTACACGCTCTCGTGTAGGTTCATGACCGCTGTATCCAGCGTTTTCATACTCCGATATGTGCATGCCTCGAATCTTCAATTCACCATTTTCCATGAAGGCATACGACTCCCCAAGATTGACTTTTTGGGCTCGTATGGATTTGACCTCAGAGCCCGTTAATGAGATCCCTGCCTCATACGATTCTTCAATGTGAAAATTGAAGCGAGCCTTGCGGTTCTCAATCTCAATTCGCTTAACCTTGGCCATTTTGGATAGAATCAATGAGGCGTTGAACTTTTTCTTTGGGCAGAATTTTCTGGCCTTGGGTACCTCTAGCTATCAAACGATCTCCCACCTTCACCTCAAATGTGCACACCAAACTGTGGCCCTCCCATTCGTGCAAGGTGGCTTCAATCGAAACCTCCTGACCCAGCATAGCAGGAGATTGATGTTCAATATTCAAAAAGGTCCCGATGCCCTCTTCCTGCTCCTCTTTGCAGTCGAGGACAAATTGCCGACAAGCCCATTCCACATCTCGCCCTAAGGCAAATGTGCCATAAAAAGGATGTACCACTCCCGTTTCAAATTCAGCTAAATCTGAATCAGCGACGCGTTTGCAAATGACTCTTAGATCGCCAACTTCTGCATTTCTCTTCATGCCAAAGCGGTCTGAATGGAGGCCGCTGAGATCTCCATATGAGAAGCGTGGTAGCGGCATTCCCCTTTGTCAATGATTAAAATTTGCGGGGATTCATGGCGAACCCCAGTGCGATCGGCAATGGAAGCCGATAGGTCTCGATGGGCAATCAAATCCAAATAGTAAAAGGGAGTATTTTGCAAAAAAGCATCACTCAGGCCTTTTACACGATTCAGGGCCATGGAAGAAATGGAACAGCGCGTACTGTGTTTAAATAGTATAACAGGACGTGAAAACGACTCCTCAAAAGCCGAGACCAAGTCTGTATCTTCTTCCAATATGTTCCAAGCGCTGTTCAACAGACAACTTATTTGGACCAGTTCTGCTGACCCACGGAAGGACAGCGATCTTTGCGGCTTGCACCACAGCTGCTAAAAATGGTAACGAACAACACCATTGCGATTAGTACTTTTGCTACTTTCATGATTTCGGAAATTTATTCAAAATTACAACAAAGCGAGCCCACCTTGGGCCTGCTTTCCGAAATTCATACTCATTGGAACAAGAATGAGTCCCCCACTCCTTTTTCCCTTCGAAAAACCTGGGGAGAATGGACAACCATCGCCGCTGAGCAATGGGCTTTGCACAACAAGGCTGCCGCTAAATTGCCCGAATGGGTGCATACCGGCTGCTTGTTCGAACGTCGCAGCTTGGAGCAATGTACTTCCAGTGCCGTGGCCAAAGCAAAGGCCCACTTTTTCCAGAATCTTATACCCGATCTGCCGATTCTCGACCTTTGCGCCGGGTTCGGAGTCGATTCATGGGCCTGGGCTCAATTGGGAAGATCTGTTACAGCCGTAGAACGAGACCCCGCCTTGCACAACCTAGCGGTCTGCAATTTGTCTTTTTTACCGAACCCAACCCAACGCATTTTATCGGAAGCGGAGATCGAATTCCCCAAATGGGCCAATCAATCCGTCTTGTTCTTGGTTGACCCTGATCGTAGAGATGGGGATAAGCGATTGGGCGCGAGCCTTGACGCTTACCAACCACATATTTGGCCTTGGCTGGAACAAAGAAAAGCCGAGCAACATTGGCTCATCAAGCTGAGCCCCATCACTGACTTTCAAGCCATCCAAAACCACATTCATCAACCCTTTGATGCTTATTGGGTGGCTCTAGGTTCGGAAACCAAAGAACTCTTGCTGCACGTTCACGACCAAGCTAGCGGCAAAAAAGACATATTGTTTGTTCATGAATCGGGTTACGCAGATACCTGGTCTCAATTGCAAGCAGTCGAACAGCATAGCCGTAGCACTTCACCCCTATTGTACGAGCCCCATTCTGCTGCATTTGCCGCTCGGTTCAACCGTGAACTGTACTCGCCGTTGTATCATTCTGCTACGCCCAATGCAAGTTTTTTTGAGACGAACTATCAGGGACCCCAAGCCCTTGGCCGCCGCTATCGCATAGAAGCCAAAATGGAAGGCTCCATGAATTCCGTTCAGCGAGAACTAGCCAAACGAAATGTACTTCAGGCCTCTGTGACCGTGAGAGAATGCAAATTATCGGCTGAAGAAGTCAAAAAGAAATTGGGCCTACAGGAAAGCTCCCAACAGTATGTATTCCTTACCCAAACCCGGAAAGGCTTCGTGGCTTGGTTGGTCTCAGCCTCTTAAAATTTACTTGTTGGAATTGGCTCGCTTGATGTAATCTTCAAGGGCAGCCAACATGCTGGGCATGCCGGGCTGAGGTGCCTCAATGTCCAAAATGAGTTCGGGATGTTCGTGGATGGCTTGTTGAGTGCTATCACCGAAGGCTGCCAAGCGAGTATCATTCTGAACAAAATCAGGGAAGTTGTCGTACAAACTCTTGACGGTCGCTGGGCTGAAGAAAACCAAAACATCGTAAAACACCTCTTTCAAATCGCTCAAATCACTGCTTACGGTGTTGTATATGATGCACTCGGTAAAATCATAGCCATTGTCATTGAAGAAATCGGGCAATGAGGGCTTGCGAATGTCCGAACAGGGAAAGAGGATTTTCTCTGACTTGTGGTTTTTGAACAAGGTGAAGAAATCCTTCTCAGAACCTTTTCCCGTAAACATTTTGCGTTTGCGGGGAACGATGTACTTCTGAACATAATTGGATACGCTCTCGTTGATTGAAAAATATTTCGTCTCAACAGGCATATCAATTTTCATTTCTTGGGCCAGGGTAAAAAAGTAGTCGACCGCATTCTTCGAGTTGAAAATGATGGCCGTATAATCCAAGAAATTGATTTTCTGTTTCCGTATGTCTTTGGGAGTCATAGCCTCCACATGAATGAAAGAGCGGAAATCAATTTTAAGTTTAAATCGCTGAGCGAGATCTTCATAAATGTTTTTTCCAGCTTCTGGCTCGGGCTGGGTGATGAGAATGCTCTTGACCAATTTTTCTCGTTCGTTCATAGCGACTAATTCGTTGCCAAACCTTTTACAACTAGTGCCAAAGGAAGGCATTCAATGGCGCAAAAATACAAAACAGCAGCCAATGAAAGTGACCTATCGCGCATGATTCCAACGAAAACCCAAAACAAGCGAAGTCCAAAAAACGAAATCACCAAGTAGGTAAAACCCTGTTCAAAAGGGTAATCTTGCAGTTTTGGCGCATTGTAATAGGCCAACAAAACAAGAGGGAAAGTCAAAAACCCAAACCACAGCGAAGCATTGGCTTTTCGCTGCCAAGTCGACCGAACCACGGAATACAAACCGGTAGCTTCGGCAAACATCAGGGCTGTGAGATAAACCAAGAGTTCCCAAATAACGATGCTCAAAAGAGCCAAGGTGTACAAGGCCGGATTATTCAAATTTAACAACTGAGAATACACCCAAATGTTAACAAACACCATGGCCATCACACTCCAACCCAACACCTGAGACAAGAGTGTACCAGCACTGGCGAAACCCAACTTCTCATTCATAAGTTCCGAGAAGTTGTATGTACTGAATAAGCTTTTGGTGCGCATTTCGAATTGTTTGGGCAAGGCGTTTCGGAAATACAGTAGAACCAATAGCCACAGAACCGCCAGGCCAAACATCCAGAATTTCGCTGAACTCTGACGAACAAACAGGTCTTTTGAAAAGGGGGAAAAATGATCAAAGGCATGTCCCCCTCTTTGTCTCGGAACACCCACCCCTTGTGGAGAGAAACTCCAATAGTAGGCACTGTCGGAATTATCCATAAAGGGATGGAACGATTGATTTTTAAATGACCTCAATCTGGCTCTAAAGGCCATGGCAATGGAATCTTCAACCAAAACGCTTGCGGAATCAGCCCGCACGAGCGAATTCGCCCCCATAGGAATCAACGACAAGAGCGTCATACACAAGCAAAGAAGCAGGTTTCGCATGGACCGCAATAGCACAAAGTTAGCCCCATCCCCGCATCTCCCCGATATTTGCTAAAAAATGCTTCATGGCGCCCACAGGTTTGTACATCCATATTCCCTTTTGTCGCAAAGCCTGCCACTATTGCAACTTCCACTTTAGCACTTCCCAAGACTACCGTCAACGCATGCTAGACGCCATGATACGAGAATTGGAATTGCGCTGGGTCGATTGGCCATTCAAAACTCTTGAAACGATTTATTTTGGAGGTGGAACCCCATCCATACTTAAACCTGAAGAGTGGCTGCGATTCTCGGATAAGCTTTTGAACATCGTTGATTCCTCCCAAGTGATTGAATTTACCCTAGAAGCCAACCCCGAAGACATACAAAGAGATCGATTGAAGGCTTGGACCCAAGCGGGGGTCAATCGTTTGAGCATAGGGATTCAAAGTCTTTCCGACCAGGACTTGGCGCAGATGAATAGGGCTCACGATAGCCGTCAAGCCATTCAATCGGTGCAATTATCTCAAGACATGGGAATTGACAATCTGAGCATTGATTTGATTTACGGCACGCCTTGGAAAGACCATCAAAGCTGGGAGGCAGAACTGCATTGGATACTTGACAATCGCATACCTCACTTATCGGCCTATGCGCTGACGGTTGAAGAAAAGACGGCCTTGCACCACAGCATTCGCGCTGGAAAAACGGCAATCCCCGATGAAAAAAGAGCCGAAGAACAATTTCTGCTCCTCTCGCATTGGGCAATAGCCAACCAATGGGACCATTACGAAATCAGCAACCTCTGCCAACCCAGTTTTCGAGCTCAACACAATAGCCAATACTGGAATGGCACTCCCTACTTGGGCATCGGGCCATCAGCTCACAGCTACAATGGGCCTCAACGCATCTGGAACGTGGCCAATAACGCCCTATACATGAGCCAAGCCGAATCTGCATTATCATGGCAAGCAGAGTCCGAAACACTCAACCCGACCAACCAGATCAACGAAATGATCATGACTCAACTTCGCTTGTCAGAAGGGCTCAATACCGCCAAAATGGAGTCTTTAAGTCCTAATTGGCTTGCGCAAAATCGCGCATTTCTCGAGCAACAGATGGCAATGGGGAATTTGAGCCTGGTCGATACCCAAATTGTTTTGAGCACACAGGGTCGATTCCTATGTGATTTTATCACATCTCAATTGATGGTCTCGGAATTGTAATTAAAAGCAGGCAAGCAACTTTTGTCTAAGAGTTGGTGTCTAAAGGTATGTATCTTGCATACCAATTCACGCATAGCCATGAATGACAATTTGTTAACTCCGATTTGGAGATCCATATCCATGTTGGTCTTGAGTTTCTTGACCCTCATTTCCATTGGCCAATCCCAGCAACAAAAGGCTGACTTTGGCATGGGCTCCAAATGCTTGGAAGCCTACGCAGAGGCCTATGGGTCTATGGTCGGAGACAGCTGTTCGACCATTTATTGGAAAGTTGATGGCCAGACCAAGCAGGGAAATCCGCTGACATACAAATTCTCGGCACCTGGCACCTATGAGATTTGCTTGAAAGTATTGAACACCTGTTCCAAGTGGGACACGATGATTTGTAAAAAAATCACAGTCGACACCTGCCCTACCAAAAAATGCGACATCAAAGCTGAGATCAACGTTCACAAATTGTTCGGATCCTATTGGCTTTTCAAAGCCGGAGGCAACGGCACTCACTTTGAATGGGATTTTGGCGACGGCAATAGCGCCGTTGGTCAAACACCCTGGTACCGCCTAACCAAACGTGGCTACCACACGATTTGCTTGACCGCTTACAACGCTGACAAGACCTGTTCTACCAAGGTTTGCAAGACCATTTGGGTAGGTTCACCCTGCAACATCAAGGGCGATTTCATGATGAAGCACAACGGCAATGGGGAATACCAATTCAAGGTATTCAAAAGCAATGGATATAGCTACAGTTGGGATTTTGGCGATGGCCATTCCGGCACAGGCGCTGACCCAAAGCATGCCTACACCAAGCCCGGCACTTATAACATTTGCTTGACCATCACCAGCAAAGACGGGGCTTGCAAAAAGACCATTTGCAAAAAAATCACCATCGCCAAGGGCAGTTGTGATTTGAGCAAAGCCAAATGGAATTATAGTTTGAAGTGCCAAACCATGACGGTTGAGCACAGCAACTTGAACCTCAACAACCCCGATTCTTGCTGGTCCTATCGATACATAATCAAACAGAATGGTCAGATATTGTACCAAACCAGCTCATACAACAAAAACTACTTCAGCTACCAGTTCAGAAGCAACGGCAATTATGTGGTTTGCATCAGTTTCGTGAACAATTGCACGGGTTGCGACACCACCATCTGCAAGGAAGTGGCGGTCAATTGCGAGACCAAACCCTGCGATTGGAGCCGTTTGCAAATTGGCTACAACCACGGCCAGGGAGCTGATTGCAACACCTACACCTTCGAATTGGGATCTTATGATTCTTGCTTGCGATACATCACCTATTTGTACCCCTTGAATGGCGGCAAGTTGGACACCCTGTCTGACAACCGCGTCTTTAAGCACACCTTTAAGGATACGGGGTATTATTACATGATCTACAGCATCAAGAACATTTGCAACAATTGCGACACCACTATATACCAGAAGATTCATGTAGAATGCGGTTCTAGCAACACGAAAAAATGCGATTGGAGCAAACTGCAAATCGGCTACAACAACAAGTGCCGTACCTACACCTTCGAATTGGGCTCCTACGACTCTTGCATGAGTTACTTCACTCGCGTGTACTACCCCAAGACCCAAAAGGTCGACACGGCCTCTGACAACCGGGTATTCAGCTACACCTTTAAGGATACGGGCACCTATTACATGGTTCATACCCTGAAAAATCATTGCACCGGATGCGACACCACGATTTACCAAAAAATCAATGTCACTTGCGTCGAAAACAACAGCAAATGCGACTGGACTGGCGCCTCATGGGGCATGGGCAACGATTGCAACAAATACACCTTTGAAGGCCCATCCTTCAAAGACAGCTGCATCAAATACACTTGGAAAATGGGCAGCAATGGAGCTATGTACACCATGAACAACGACCGCGTTTTCAAGTACACCTTCAATTACAAGGGCAACTACACGGTTTGTTTGACGCTCACAAATACTTGCAAAAATTGCGACACCACCATCTGCAAAACGGTTGAAGTCAATTGCCTACCCTGTCCTGCCGCTGCTGAATTTGTCATCGACAGCATCAGCGCTAAAGGGCAAGTGTATTTGCGCAACACCAGCAGCAATGCCAATACCTACTTCTGGGATTTCGGTGACTCTAGCTATTCCTACCAATATAGCCCGTCTAAGACCTACGCCCAAAGTGGCACATATACCATTTGCCTGAAGGTTTACAACCAGCAGTCAAACTGTTACAATACCTTCTGCAAAACCATCACGGTTGTTATGAAACGCAGCCACGAGATTGAAGCTCAGACCTTGGTTCTTTACCCCAACCCGGCTCAAGAAAGCATTCGCTTGGAAGGCGCTGAAATGGGCACCTCGTACGAGATACACAATGCCATGGGGCAAAAGGTTTCTCAGGGCACTTGGACCGGTTCTGACATCCCTGTGAGAGACTTGGCCAACGGCTATTACAGCTTGCACCTCAAGCAAGCCGCACCCATTCCGTTTGTCGTTCAACACAATTAATCAAACAAATTCTACCAGAAGCCATGACCAAAGTCATGGCTTCTGGCGTTTTAGCCCCCTACCTTTGTATAAAATTTCACGCTCATGGAACGCAAAACCAACAACAGCATCTTGGTCCCTACCGACTTCTCGGAAGTCGCTGACCGCGCAGTAGAACATGCCGTACTCGTCGCCAAAGCCTATGGCAATGACATCACCTTGTTGTACGTCTTGGAAGAAGGGTTATTCAGCGGTTTGTTCGCCGGTTCTCAAAGTGCCATGATCGAAGACGCGATGAAAATCAAGTTGGACCAACAGGCCAAAGAACTTGCAGAGCGATGCAACATCACCATCAACACCCGAGTGGCCAAGGGCAGTGTATACAAAACCATTGCTCAGATTGCCAATGCTGAATCTTTTGACTCCATCATCATGGGTTCACATGGAGCCAGCGGTTTTGAACAAGTGATTGGATCAAATTCCAGCCGCACCATTCAATACGCAGAAGTTCCCGTCGTCGTTGTAAAAAACAGCAGCATGGGCAAAGACGGATACAAAAAGATTGTCATGCCCATTGACTTGACCTTGGAAAGCAAGCAAAAAGTCGACTGGGCCATACATTTGTCCAAGACCTTTGATTCTGAGATTCACGTGGTTTATACCGAATCAGATGACCCATACTTGAAGGTGAAAATTTCAGCCAACATCAAACAGGTTGAAAACCGCTTGAAAGAACACAACATCAAGTTCGAAATCTACAAATTCGAAGATTCCATCATGGACAATTTCGCCACCGAAGTTCTGAACTATGGCAACATTGTCAATGCTGACTTGATATTGGTCATGACCCATACCGAAAAGGGCATTTCTGAAATGATTATTGGTACCTTAACCCAACAGTTGGTAAACCGTTCGGTGAAAGTTCCGGTGATGTGCATTCACCCCCAAGAAATCGGATACTTGTTCGATTACTAAGCGACAACCTAATTTCCATAAAAAAGGCGCCCGATGGGCGCCTTTTTTGTTGCTTAAAAATCTAGAATGATACCGATGGTCGGCAAGACATTCCCCGAATTATTGGGCAGATATTCCGCTTCATAGCGAGTGGGATCTTGGGGATCGACCTTCAGAGACCCGTCTTCTGCTTGGGCCGCAATCAGTGTTTGGGGACCGACAAACTGATAATTGAAGAAGTTCTGAATGTCCATGTACAGGTTCAAGGAGTATTTGGCTTTGTACCAAACCTTGTCTACTCGCAAATCGAATTGATTGAAACTGCCCAAGCGAGCGCTGTTCAATTGGCCGTAGTTGGGAATGGCAAACGATTTCACATCCCAGTTGGCGATGAGCATGCTGCGAGAAACATCGTCAGGAGTGTAAGGTCTTCCGGTTACAAAACGCCATTTGGCACCCAGTTCCCAATTGCGCTTCAACTTCTTGCCTCCAACCAAACTCAAGGTATGACGGCTGTCCCAAGACGAGGCGACCCAATCGCTGTTTTTATCCGAAAAGGAAGACCAAGCCAAGGTGTAGCTCAATAATCCGTAGAGACCATTCTGGCTTCGGCGTTGAATCAATAATTCTGACCCGTATGCTCGGCCCGTACCAAACGAAGCAACCGGCTCGTTTCCGACTGTTGCAAAGTCAACTCCTAGATTGCCCAAGCTGATGCTGTCGCGCAAGGCGAAGGGGTAATCGCTGTAGTGTTTGTAGAAACCCTCCAAAGTGATTTTCGTCTCCCCGTCGGGGTTAAAACGGAAACCTGCTGAGGCTTGACGGTTTCGAATGTAATGGATGCGATTCTGGTTGACCAAGCCTTGACCCGGCTCGCGGTAACCCAACACCGTATAGCTCGGCAACTGGTGGTATTGACCCATATTGGCATTCAGAGACCACTTGCGAGACAAGGGATAAGAACCGGAAAGATTGAACCCAGTTTGCTTCCAAAGCTTGGACATGTCGGAATTGTAATCACTACCGTCCCAGCGCAGACCAAAGCCCAGCAAAGCACCTCCGTTGAAGGAACGAGTGGCTCGGGCAAAGGTTCCGTATTTCCAGATATCTAGGGCACTGTTCACGTTCACCTCCAACACGCTAACGGGTGTCACCACCTTGGCATAGGAGTTCACCCCGTACTGAGAAAATTCTGCTGAAGCGCCTGTCAATATTTTCCAAGCCCCGGCGTACGACTCGCGTTCGAAACGAAACTTGTTCTCCTCTTCTGTGCTGGTGTAGTCCAGAATTTTATTGACCGGATCAGAATCGTCGTTGTCCTTGTACTTCTGGGTCTTGTTGTTCAACATGCTCCGAGACAAAAAATAACGGGTTTTCACCCCTGATTCGCTGCGGTGGCTGTACGAAACCCCGAAGGTGTAGTTCCACTGTGCGTAATCGGGCAAGTATCCCAAAATGTATTGGTTGGATTTGTATTGCAAGGGATCGGTGACCTTGTCATTCACGCCTTCGTTCAAGCGGAAGTAATCCAAGGCACCTACGGTCACCACCTCAATGCGGTCTTGTGGAGTCAAGTTCCAAGTCAATTTGCCTTGGTAATCATTGAAATTGGGCAAAAAGGGCAATTGCAGGGCGCTGAATAGGAATTGCAGGTAGCTCTGGCGAGCCGAGAAAACGTAAGAAGCCTTCTTGCCCAAGGGGCCATCAGCAGTTAAACCAATGTCTGAGCTGCCGAGCGTAAAGCGGTATTTTCCTTTTTCCTTGTTGCCATCCACCTGCTGGAAATCAAACACAGAACTCAATCCATTGGCGTATTGAATGGGGAATGCGCCGGTGTAGAGGTTGACTTCCTTGATGAAGTTCACGTTCAATAATCCGACGGGGCCTCCGGTGCTGCCCTGGGTTTGGAAGTGGTTGATGATGGGAATTTCAAAACCATCCAAATAGAACTTATTCTCTGCGGGAGCGCCGCCTCGTATGATCACATCGTTGCGAAATCCGGGAACGGAAATCACCCCGGGCAGGGATTGCACAATCTTGGAAATGTCGCGGTTACCACCAGGATTTCGCTCGATTTCTCGAATGCTGAGCTGCTGACTACTCACCGGGCTCTCCGCGCTGCGCTTTTGCAAACCTGAGCGGGTAATGGCTACTGTTCCTACACTCTCAGCCAAAGACTCCATTTGAATCTCAATAGGGGCATTCTTATCGTATGTGTAAAGTGCTTCCGCTACCGTCACGCTTGCGTAACCTGAACGACTGGCTTCGAGTCGGTAAAAGCCAGGCTCAAGAGGTCCAATTTTAAACAAGCCCAAGCTATCACTGACGGCTTCCTGCACTCCACCATTGGCTTTAACGGTCACAAATGACACCGGATTTCCCGTTTGAGCGTCTTTGATTTCCCCTTGAAGTACAATTCCATTTTGGGCTTGCAGGGATTGATGTCCGAGCATAAGGGCCAGAACCAAAAGCGATACTTTTCTAAACACAAAACTTAAACAAAATCGGGTCGTAAAGGTTTTGAGATGAGCCAATCTGTCAGAGAAGAATTTTCAAAGCCCCATTTTTCACTATCTGAGCAGGTAAATCTGCCAATTTGCCCGATGCGCACAATTGGCTCGTTTTTCGCAACGGGTCGCGTTCAAAGCCTTATTTTTGCACATTACCCATGTTTGGATCTGTTTTACAAACCATTACAAAAATGCTGGGCGGCAGTCATGCCGAGAAAGCCCTGAAAGAACTGGAGCCTATCGTTGCCCAGATCAATACCCATTACCAATCGTACCAATCCCTGTCTCACGATGAACTGCGCCAAAAGTCACTGGGCTTCAAAAGCACCATTGCTGAGCGTTTGTCGGGCATTGATCAGCAGTTGGAGCAATTGAAAAAAGACATTGATGCTTGCCCAGAAGGGGACATCGATGCTCGCAACGAACTCTTCACCCAACAAGACGAGTTGGAAAAAGAGCGCGACGAGCAACTAGAAACTGTATTGAACGACATTCTTCCAGAGGCTTTCGCTGTCATGAAAGATGCGGCACGCCGATTCAGCGAAAACGAAGAAATCGCCGTTTCTGCCCTGGATTTAGACCGAGAATTGGCTACACAAAAAGACTTTGTTCGCATCGAAAACGACAAAGCCGTTTACCGCAATTCCTGGACAGCGGCTGGGGGTCAGATCAAATGGAACATGATTCACTACGATGTTCAGTTGATTGGCGGTATCGCTCTGCACCGCGGAAAAATTGCCGAGATGGCCACCGGTGAAGGTAAAACCCTAGTGAGCACCTTGCCTACTTACCTCAACGCTTTGGGCGGTCGAGGCGTGCATTTGGTAACCGTAAACGATTACCTGGCTCGTCGTGACGCCGAATGGAATGCTCCAGTATTCAACTTCTTGGGCCTCAGCGTTGATTGTTTGGAATACCACCGTCCCAACAGCGCTGAACGCAAACGCGCCTACCAAGCCGATATCACCTACGGTACAAACAACGAATTTGGCTTTGATTACCTACGTGACAACATGGCGCACAGCCCTTCCGATTTGGTTCAAGGCAAGCACCATTATGCCATCATTGACGAGGTTGACTCGGTTTTGATCGACGATGCCCGTACACCCTTGATCATTTCGGGCCCTACTCCCAAGGGCGATGTGCAACAATTCGACTTTTTGAAGCCCCGAATTCACTCACTCGTTGAAGCCCAAAAGAAATACGCCAACCAAGTCTTGGTGGAGGCGAAAAAGCTGATAGGCGAAGGCAACACAGGGCACAAAGAGGGTGAAGGCGGATTGGCTTTGCTTCGCGCACACCGCGCCTTGCCCAAAAACAAAGCCTTGATCAAATTCTTGGGCGAAGCCGGTATTCGTGGCATCTTAACCAAGACCGAAAACTACTATTTGCAAGACCAGCAGAAGGAAATGCCTTTGGCTGACGCTCCTTTGCACTTCACCATTGATGAAAAGACCAACAGCGTAGATCTCACCGACAAGGGTATTGAAACCATTACCCACCACGGCGAAGATCCGCAGTTTTTCATCATACCCGACGTGGGGTCTTCCATGTTGGAAATCGAGCGCAATGCCAGCAATGATGACGAAAAGTTGCGCATGAAAGAAACCCTGATGCAGGAGTTTTCAGAAAAGAGTGAACGCATTCATTCGGTTCAACAGTTGCTGAAGGCCTATACCCTATTCGAACGCGACATTGAGTACATTTTGCAAGACGGCAAGGTGAAAATAGTCGACGAGCAAACGGGTCGTGTCATGGAAGGTCGCCGTTACTCTGACGGTTTGCACCAGGCCATCGAAGCCAAGGAAAACGTAAAAGTTGAAGCTGCCACACAAACCTACGCCACCATCACCTTGCAGAACTATTTCCGCATGTACCACAAACTTTCGGGTATGACCGGTACAGCTGAGACAGAAGCCCAGGAATTGTGGGACATCTACAAGCTAGGGGTGCAGGTCATTCCGACCAACAAAGCCATCTCCCGCAAAGACTTTGACGATTTGGTCTACAAGACCAAGCGCGAGAAATACAACGCCATCATCGATGAAGTAGTGGAGTTGACCCAAGCCGGTCGACCTGTCTTGGTAGGTACTACCAACGTAGAAGTTTCTGAATTGCTCAGCCGCATGCTCAAATTGCGCGGCATCAAGCACAATGTCTTGAACGCCAAGCAACACCAGCGCGAGGCAGAAATTGTCGCCGAAGCCGGCCATCCTGGTGCAGTGACCATCGCCACCAACATGGCAGGTCGCGGAACGGACATCAAGATTTCAGAAGAGGTCAAAGCCTCAGGAGGTTTGGCCATCATCGGAACCGAACGCCACGACAGCCGTCGTGTAGACCGACAGCTTCGCGGTCGTGCCGGTCGTCAAGGTGATCCCGGAACATCGCGATTCTACGTGAGTTTGGAAGACGATTTGATGCGCATTTTCGGTTCGGAGCGCGTTTCTGCCTTCATGGACAAATTTGGCTACAAAGAGGGCGATGTGATCGAACACTCTTGGATGACCAAAACCATCGAGCGGAACCAAAAGCGCATGGAGCAAAACCACTTCGGCATTCGCAAGCGCCTTTTGGAATACGACGACGTCATGAACAAGCAGCGCACGAACATTTACCGCATGCGCCGCAACGCTTTGTTCGGCGATCGTTTGAGCATCGATTTGCGCAACATGACCTACAACTGGTGCCATGATTTGATCGAAGACAGCCGCGATTCTGCCTCTTACGAGGAGTTCGAATTGGAAGTCATTCGCGCTTTGGCCACTGAACCTGGAATCTCAGCCGACGACTACAACAACCGCAGCATCAGCAACGAAGAGTTGACCCAGCGCTTGTTTGAGAGCTTGAGCCAGCGCTACCAAGCCAAAACTCAACACATGGCCACAACGGCTTACCCCGTTTTCAACCGCATTCGCCAAGAGCAAGGAGAACGAATCGAAAATGTCGTGGTTCCCTTGACCGACGGTATTCATGATTTCCAACTGCATGTGGGTATGCAAAAAGCCCTCGATACCGAGTGCCGCAGCATGATTCAAGACTTGGAGAAGTCCAGCACCTTGCAAACCATCGACGACGAATGGAAGGAGCATTTGCGCGAATTGGACGACCTAAAGCAAAGTGCCAACAACGCACAGTACGAGCAAAAAGACCCCTTGTTGATTTACAAGTTGGAGAGTTTCGAACTGTTCGGGCAAATGCTCAGACGCATCAATCAAAGTGTCTTGGGATCCTTGTACAAGACGCGCATCAAAGAGAACGACGCCGTTTCAGAGTCTCGCGGCCCCCAACGCCGTGAAGAACCCAAAGTTCAAGCCCACAAAGACGAATTCGAGCAAGCGCCTCAAGGCCAAGCTGCCCCTTCACCCGTTCAGGCTCCCCGCCCACAAGCCCCTGTGGTGAACGAATTGAAGGTGGGTCGAAACGATCCTTGTCCTTGCGGAAGCGGCAAGAAATTCAAGCAATGCCACGGCAAAGTGTAGAGAAACCCAAAGCTCCCAACGAAGATTACTACTTCGAAAACGGGTATTTGGTTTTCACCGAAGCATACCACTTGAAACGCGGTTTTTGCTGCGGTTCAGGCTGCAGGCATTGCCCCTACACGCCCAAGCATGTCAAGGGCAATCGACAGAGCAAATCCTAGTTTTTTTGTGTACAAGGGGTGGAAACCTTGCCCCATATTGGCTCGATGCTGCAGTATCTTTGAGGAGTGAATCAGCCCTTACAGTCAGCCTTGATATCGGTCTTCTACAAAGACGGATTGGAACCCATTGTCAAAGCCCTTCACGCGCAAGGCACCGTATTGTACTCAACGGGCGGTACCCGTGCCTTTATTGAGAACTTGGGCCTACCCTGTGTGGCTGTCGAGGACCTCACGGCCTACCCCAGCATTTTAGGAGGCCGTGTCAAAACCCTTCACCCCAAAGTATTTGGGGGCATATTGGCCCGTCGAGAATTGGCAGAAGATTTGGCCGAATTGGCCCAATACGAAATCCCCACCTTTGACTTGGTCATGGTGGACCTCTACCCCTTCAGCGAAACGGTGGCCGGTGGTGGATCAGAATCTGACATCATCGAAAAAATCGACATTGGAGGCGTTTCTTTGATTCGTGCAGCGGCCAAAAATCACGCTCATTGCACCATTGTGTCAGACCGTAAGCAATACGGACACTTTTTGAATCTGATCGAATCCCAGAGTGGAAGCGTAAGCTTAGCCCAGCGCAAGCAATTTGCCGCCGAAGCCTTCCAAACGACGGCTGCCTATGACACGGCCATTTCCCAGTGGTTTGCGGGCTCTTCGAGCATGGCCTTGCGCTACGGAGAAAACCCGCACCAGAAAGGAGTTTTCGAAGGCGATTTGAGCCAAATATTTGAAAAAATTCAGGGCAAAGAACTTTCGTACAACAACCTTTTGGACGTAGATGCCGCCGTGAATCTCTTGCAAGAATTCAAGCAAGATTCCGGCAAAACCTTTGTCATCATCAAGCACAACAATGCCTGCGGTGTGGCCACACGCGAATCGGAACTACAAGCCTGGAGAGACGCATTGGCCTGTGACCCTGTATCGGCATTCGGTGGTATTCTCGCTGTCAATGGCCACATCGATTCAGCCGTAGCAGCAGAAATCAACAAGCTCTTTTTTGAGGTGCTCATAGCGGAATCGTACAGCGAAGAGGCCAAAGCCCTTTTGGCGGCCAAAGAAAGCCGCATCCTGCTCATATTGAAATCGGGAATAGAATTGCCTTCTCAAATTCGTCGCAGCACCTTGAATGGCTTCTTGGTTCAAGACAGAGATGCCCAGAGTGAAACTTCGGCTGACATGAAGCCGGTAACGGACGTTCATCCCACACAAGAGCAACTTGATGACTTGGAATTCGCCCTGAAATTGGCCAAACAGACCAAAAGCAACACCATCGTTTTGAGCAAGAACAAGCAATTGCTGGCCAGCGGCACAGGGCAAACCAGCCGTGTGGATGCCTTGAATCAAGCCATCGAAAAAGCGAACCGTTTTGGGTTTGACTTGGAAGGGGCTGTCATGGCCTCTGATGCCTTCTTCCCCTTCCCCGACTGTGTGGAAATTGCTGACAAAGCCGGAATCACTGCCGTTGTTCAGCCTGGTGGCAGCATCAAAGACCAAGCGAGCATCGACTATTGCAATGCGAATGGCATGGCCATGGTCATCACAGGCATTCGTCACTTCAAACACTAATTCATGCTGTACAGACTCATCAAATCCTTCTTATTCTTGATGCCTCCTGAACAGGCACATGAATTTGCCTTGAAGAGTCTGCGCACAGCCCTGAAATTGCCCGTCATCGGGTCTTGGCTTCGATCCAATTTTCGCCCCGAGAGCAGCGAACCTGTTGAGGTAGACGGAATAATCTTCCCCAACCCCGTAGGTTTGGCCGCGGGCTTTGACAAAGACGCCAAATGGCTGCATTTGCTGAAAGACCTAGGATTCGGATTCGTAGAAGTCGGCACCGTCACCCCCAAGCCCCAGGACGGCAATCCCAAGCCTCGATTGTTTCGCTTGCCTTCTGATCGCGCCTTGATCAACCGCATGGGCTTTAACAACCAAGGATTGGATGCCATGGTGCAGCGTTTGAAAAACCGTCCCGAAGGTTTGATTGTGGGTGGAAACATCGGTAAAAACAAGGTTACCCCTAACGAAGAAGCCATCCAAGATTACATTCTCGGATTTGAGGCCCTCTACGACCATGTCGACTACATTGCCGTCAACATCAGCAGTCCCAATACCCCAGGGTTGCGCGATTTGCAAGAAGAAGGATTCATTGTAGGCCTTTTTGAAGAATTGCAAAAAAGAAGAGCCACCAAGACTGCTCACAAACCCATTTGGATCAAAATAGCCCCTGACTTCAGCAATGCGGCTCTTCATGGATTGGTAGAAACCCTAAAAAAAGCCAAAGTCGACGGCATCATTGTCAGCAATACGACCGTGAGTCGAGAGGGCTTGAGTTATTCCGATTCCCATATTTCAAGCATTGGAGCAGGCGGCCTGAGCGGAGCTCCCGTCTTTGAAGCTTCCAACAGGGCTTTGGCTGAAGTGGCCCTTCACGTAGGTGGTGAGATCCCGTTGATTGGAGTTGGCGGTATTTTCAATGCTTACGATGCCAATGAAAAATTCTTAAGAGGCGCACAGTTGGTGCAAGTCTACACCGGCTTTATTTACGAGGGTCCCTGGATGGTCAAGAACATCATCAAAGGCTTGAAAAGTCTGTAATTCCAAGCTCCCTTCGGGCAAAACGCTGAGACTCTTCCCTAGGAATATGCTCCTTCAATTCCCCGTTTCCAAAAGGAAGAATTGAACCTTGTTCACCCAATAAGCCGTTTCTCCCAACCACCAGAGCTCATAGCGCAATTCCCAACGCTTTTTCCCTTTTTCAAGGGTGATGACGTAGCGCGTAGCGGGAAATCCGTTGGCCGATCGCAATTCCAATTTTTCCGGCCTAATTCGCACATTTCGCCAAGAAAAATTTTGTTTGGCTATTTGATTGCGCCATTTGAAAAAACTTTTCTGGAATTGATACACA
>Ga0222714_10001747_pt1 | contig 24160 bp, 22 predicted proteins | sample C33_3DmetaG_FD_165048 | JGI IMG/M metagenome (GOLD analysis project Ga0222714, IMG submission 165048) | Estuarine water microbial communities from San Francisco Bay, California, United States - C33_3D | ecosystem: Environmental > Aquatic > Marine > Unclassified | place: USA: California...
ACTAAAATTTTTTAGTCCACAGTTTGCACATCAACAACCTGGTGATGATATTATTATTATGGACATTGATCAAGTAATAGTAAGTAATATTGATGATATATTAAAATGGGAAGTAAAAGAAAACGAATTAGTTACATATGAAAATTGGTGGAATAGTAAACCAAATCCATTTGCAGCTGTAAATCCATTACCAATTAATGGTGGATTTTATAAATTTAAATCAGGAAGTTTAAAATTTATATGGGATGAATTTTCTTTAAATCCTGAATACTGGCAATTACATTATTATAACAAAGGTGATGTACATTATAAGTATTATGGAGAACAAAATTTTGTTAATTGGAAATTAGAAGAACACAATTGTAAAATCAGTAAATTGCCTGCTAAATGGATAGCTAAATATGCTGATACAACTAGAGAAAATATAATACTTAACAAAATGTATTCTAAAAAATTTAATACCGACTTTATGATATTAGATGATATTAATGAAAATATTAAAATAGTACATTTTTTAGGAATTGGTAAAGATATACATAATCACAACGACAGTTTTATAGAAAGGTGTTGGAAATAATGATAGAAAAAAAAGAAAATGACTATAGATTAAAAGGAATGACAGCTGTGACACAAAGTAGTCCAGGTAATGTTGACACCTCAGATTGGTTTACAAATATATCAAAAGAAGCTGAAGAACTAAAAAAAGATCCAAATTCTATAATGAATAGAGCTAAAAATAAAGAAAATTGGTTCTGTGTACATCCTTTTGCTGAAGCCTTTATAGAACTAGATGGTGTTTTTAAACCTTGTTGTTTAGCTAAAAAAGGTAATAAAGAAAATCAATTAAATATAGCTACCACATCAATTAAATCTTGGATGGAAGATAGTACAGCTATGAACGGAATTAGACGAGAAATGTTAGATCCATCAAAAGGTAATAAAAAAATAAATGAATATTGTATAAGATGTATAGAAGATGAAAAACGATATGGAAAATCCAGAAGAACACACCATATGTGGAAAGAATCTAATAGTCCAGATCGTTGGGATTTAATCGAAAAAAGTGCTAGAATGTTTGAAAAGAGTGGTATGTGGACTTTTGATCAACGAATAGTACAGGTTCAATTAAAATCATTTGGCATTGAATGTAATTTGGATTGCCATATGTGTAACCACGACAGCTCTAGTATGCGTATTGATATGATGAACAAACATAAAGTATATAGTGAAAAGCTTTTTGGACCGATGAAAAAAACACTAAGAAAAATTAAAGCAGTTGAAGATAATTTAAATAGAATTAGTAAAAAAGATGTTATACAAGAAATTTTAAAACTATGTCCGTACTTAAATAGTATAAAAATTATAGGCGGAGAACCTTTAATAATGAAACAATATTATGAATTACTAGACGCTATAATTGAAAGTGGTCACGCTAAAGACATTTACATTAAATACCAAACTAACCTTACTACATTAACATCAGGTAAACATAAATTTGTAAATTATATCCCTCACTTTAGACAAATATCTTTTACTGCTTCAATTGACGGTATAGGAAAATATGCTGAATATCTGAGAAGAAGATGTAATTGGAAAGAAATGGAAGATAATATAAAATTATTAAATCAACCAGAATATAAAGATAAGGCATTTATAGATGTTAATTCAGTAGTTACTTGTTTTAGTGTGTTGCGTTTTTATGATGTTATTGAATATTGTAAAAATAATCCAGGCATACGTTCTGCTGGTTGGTTAATGATAGAATGGCCTAGACCATTGAGAGTCAACAATTTACCTAAAAAACTAAAAGATGAATTGATACCAAAATATGAAAAATGGCCAGATATTCAAGCTGCACTTAAAATGCCAGAAGATCCTGACAATGATTTTCAGGACACATTAAACTATATGTTAAAACAAGACAAAGCATATAAAGGAACTAAATGGGAAAATAATTTATTTGATATATTCCCAGAATTAAAAGAGTTTTATATTGAAAAATAATGAGAATAATTTGTTGTAGATTTGGTAATAAATTCACCCAATGGCACGTTGATAACTTAAAACATATGATAGATGAATACTCTGGTCTAAAATATGATAGTTTTGAAGTTATTGAAGATGACCTATATGGTAATTGGTTTAATAAGTTTCAAATGTATGATAGATTTAGAGATAATGAAAATCTATATTTTGATTTAGACCTAGTTATCTATAACAAATTACCAAACCTTATAAGAAAAAATTTTACATTATTAGATGATACTTGGTGGAGAGAGCCAGCTCACACGCCACTTAATTCATCAATTGTTTCTTGGACAGGAGATGTATCACATATATGGAAAAAATTTAAAGAAAAAGATATTTATTATATTAACACCTATACTAGAGGAAGTGATGAATGGTATTTTAAAAATATAAAATATGAAACATATGACAAGATTTGTCCCTCTATAAAAGATTATATTTACAATAAGCCATCAGAATATAGTATATGTACACTTGGACAAATGCACCATTTACAAGAAAAAGGATGGACTGGTTGGTACAGTAATTATTTTTTATCAACTAGGAACTAAACCTTTTCGATCCATATCTACATCCTGGATTTTTTTTACAATATCTACTTCAAAACAATTATATTTTTTAATATTATTATATAAAATTGTAAAAGCCCCAATATTTTTGTGAAGATCATTTACACCGTTATGTTCATATTCAGCACACATTGGTAAATATATTTTAGTCTTATATCCAGATTTAACCCAATGATAAGCTCCAATTGTACTATTATGAAAAACACATCCTGATGTATTTGTGCCCCCTATAACAATTTGTGTATCAGATTGGTTTAAATCAAATCCAATTGACCCTTTTAAATATTGTTTTAAAAATGGTATATCATAATCAGCCATCATATCTCTTACAGGAGGTAATGCCCATTTAAAACCATTATTTGTAGCCATTCTATGGAGTTCACTTAATTTATCATCTCGTTTATCTGGATGTTTTGAAAATATAGCACATCTATTCAGATCAACATTTATGTGCTCATTAATTATTTCAGATAAAGCACTATATCTTAAATTATTAGTAAAAGGATCAGTTGCTAAACTAGGATGACCATAGAAGTCTATTAAAACAATTAATGTTTTCATTATAATTAATAATGTATTATTTACTAGAAATAATTGCTAATGCTGAATTAATCACATCTAATTTAGTTTTAGATTGTCTTAATTGTTTTTTAGCTTCATCATTTTTTGAGCTAGATATAGCATCCATTTCAAAAAATGCTAACTTTAAAGCAAAAATATGATCTACATTTTCAATATCAGTAAATAAAGCATTTAAAATTGTAGGATAAAATTTTGTATCAAGTTTATTTTTATCAAGTACAAGACCTTCTTTTTGAGCAATTCTCATAATCTGATCTTCAAATCCTTTTCTTTCTTGTGTTCGTTTTTGATATGTAGATTCGTGTAGTTGATCTAAACTCATAAACTTTGATAAAGCTTTGTATTGTGAACCATTTTCTTCATATGGAATAATTGTTGTAAATACAGATTTCTTATCAGGTGTTGTGGTTTGTACTTCGATATTCTGTCTGGCGTTATCAATGAAATAAGCAGTTATAAAATTATCTTTTAAATATTCTTCAGTTATCATTTCGATTCTCCTTTATGTAATTATATAAGTCAATTTTTGGTGACCATCCAATTGTATTTAGTAGAGTATTATCAGCAAGGTTATCTAATCGTTCAAACGCATTTCCCACAACACGTTTACAATCAATTTTAAAATAATCAACCAACTCAATAAGGTTGTTTGTTCTTCCTGAACCTATGTCTGTAATACCTTTTAAGTTTGATTTAATCAAACTGTCTATCGCTCTCACTAAATCGTCAACGTGTATAAAATCCCTACTATGATTTGTGTTAATATAAGGAACATCATTTCGTAATATTCTTGGTATTAACATTGTATCTCTAGCATTAGGACCATACACGGTTGTAAATCTCATACCAACACTATTTTCTGGAGCAATTTGCTCAAGGCTATATTTGCTCATAGCATATGGATTTTTCCAAGGCTCGTGTGCTGTTGATGAACTTGCGTATAAGATTCTTGTGTCTTTGAAATAATCAAAAAGTCTTTGACCTGCGATTACGTTTTGTTCCCAATATTCTGTAGGTCTATCTAAACTATCTCGTACACCAGAAAGGCCAGCAAGATGTATAACTAAATCTACGTTATATTTTAAGTCGCAAGTAAGCAGATCATTGCCTGTTTTTTTGTCCAGACAAATTACTTTGTGATTAACTTTTAAAAAGTTGAATAGATGTTGGCCTATAAAGCCTTCACTACCAGTTAATAATATATTCATAATTCATAATATAATTTTTAAATCTATTTATTAAGATTTAATAATTCGTAAATAATATGTGTTAGCTGTTATAGCTGTACCATCAGGAAATTCTTGTGCCCTATAGTCATCAGCATTTACAAAAAGAGTTTGATAGTTACCAGAACCATTTAAAATAGTATCTGCAATACCAGAACCTCTTGTATTACCTGTTGCTGTAGTTCCTAAAGTGTAACTAATAGCATAACCATCAGTAGATGAAGCAGCCGTATATCTAATCCATTCTTGTAATAATGAGTCAAATGCAGCCGTTGTATATTCTTTGACGTTATTAGAAGCATCCAAGAAGTACGGTTCAGTATATGTACCACTTACGCCATCAATTCTTTGTAAATAATAGTTTGTAACTGTTGTTGGTTGGTCAAGTGTTTCAGGAATACTATCAGCAGTATATAAAGTTGTATCTGCTCTTGTATCTGAAAAGATTGGTGTTGAAGCACCAGACACTTCAGTTGAACCTGCAACAGAAGCTGAAGTTGAAATGTGATATGTTCCAGCTTGTGATGATGTTGTATCGCCTGATGTCAATAAGTCAATTGCAGGATGTAAAAATGTATCTTTCACATCTTGTAAATTCATTGCCTGAACTTGACCACTTGCGTTATAATATATAGGCCAAGTTTTACCAGTATCAGCTGTTGGTGATACTGTAGCATTTGCTGAACTAATTTTGTCGTATGTTACTGTAACTGTACTAGGTTCAGCTGTTGTTGCTTCACTTGGAAATGCTGTTGTACTTGTTGAATATGATCCCGCTTGTAATCTTGTATCTGTAATACTTCCAATGTTACCTCCAGAAGCAACAACAGATAAAGCAACACTAGGATTTTGTGAGTATTGATAAACGGTTCTAGCTATGATTTCATCAACCATAGTAGTATCCATTTCACGTAGGTTTCCACTAACTACGTATAAAGGTTTTCTTACTGCCATAATTTCTCCATTTTTATTTTGGTACCACTTTCATTTCAGTAAGTACCTCTTATTACTTATTTATATATTTATATACTTTACTAAGCGCCAGCTCCGTATAAAGTCTTAACTACTGTGCCTGTTGAGTTTAAAATCTGCAATGTTACTACACTTTTTAGTTGATCTTGCCCAATAGCGTCATCTGCCATATTTATCTCACCTATTGTATCAGAAGCTATCATTGAACCAGTAATAACAGCACTACTACCTGTAGTAATTATTGTACCTGTTTCATTAGGTAATGTTATTGTTCTATCTGCTGTAGGATCTACTACTGTTACTGTAGTTTCATATGCGTCATCTGTACTTCCTTCAAAAATTAAGTTATAACTTGCGTTTAAGTTTATGTTTGAACCAAACCTTACAGTTCCAGTTGTGTTAGAAATATTTGTTGCTGCTACATTAGGATTAATTAATGTTGAACCTGCTTGAATTGTGCCTGCAGCTGTAACATTGTCATTTATTGTAATTGTATCACTATCACTTGAAGCAATTGTATTTCCAGCTACTGTTATAGTTCCTAAAGTGTGTGTACCAGTTCCCTGTGCTGTAAATTCTCCTGTTATGATAACATCACTTGGTAAAGAAAATGTAACTGTATCTGTAGCACTAACTGTAGCTGTAACTTGATTTGCTGTACTAGCAAAAGTCAAAGTTTGTGCATTAGATATTGTTTCAGTAGTTGAACCATCAGAAATATCAAATGCTAAACTTCCTGATATTGATGTGTATAATTCATTAACAGCACCTATTACCGAAGTTGCTGAAATTCCAGCGTCAAGTGTGGCAATATCACCAAAATCTTGTGATGATAGAGCATTAAACTCGGTTCTAAATTCTTCGAGTGTTTGCGTTGCTGATATTGTTCGTGCAGCCATTATTTTTTAATTACCTCTTTTAATAGTTTTTTAATTTCAAATAATTCACTTTTTAAAATATTTATCTCTTTTATTGTCTCTCTTAAAGAGTCATTATTTTGTTGTCTTGCTCTATATCGTTTCATATAAACTTGATATTCAGATTTATTTACATTTACGATAGCGTTAGAATCTGTATCTCTAACTAAATTTTCATATCCTTCAACTAGTAATTTACTCATATTAGATAGCCAATGCAATTCCTCTCATATCTCTTAATATTGGTGGATATGATGAATTGGTTCCTTTCATTACTATTTTAAGTTGGAAAGATGTAAAGTCGTGTATGTCACTTGCTGAATATTTGTATTCTTTAAATGTTGTATCATCTTCAGCAGGAGTAATTGTTGTATCTGAACTGCCGTCTGTGTTAAATGGTGTCCAACTCAAATCTTCTAATTGTCTTTCTTCATCTGGTCCTGAAACTCTATAATACATTTCAACTTCGGAAGTTGTTCTAATGTTTGCTGTTAATCTTATATCTAATGCTTTAGAATTATTTTGTAAAATAATTGGTTTAGTACAATAAACAGCAGCTGATGATGTTCCTAAATTATTAGTATCATCCAAATAATCAGGTGTATTGCCTGAAGTAGGACTATTTAATCTGTTTGAAATTGTAAATGCACTCATTCTTTGAGTATCTAATACTGGAGATATTTTTGTATTAGTAGTTGTTAATTCTAAAATTGTATAGAAAGATTTACCAGAACCATAAGCTGCAACTCCTAATACACTATCTCCTGACTCATTAATTTCACTTGCAACCATTTGAGGTGCTGAAAAGAATAAGTTATCATTATTAACAACAGCAAGTTTATTAGCTGCTGATGTTAAAGTAAATTGTGTTTCTGATCCGTGTATTGATTTACCAGTAGATGTTCTAATGTAATGATCTATTTTTGTTCCAGGAATAACCATCGTTTGAATACCACCTAAGTTAAGAACATCAAATACTCTATTTTGTGTAGCTGTAACAGTTGTACTTCCTATATCTCCTGTAGCGGTAGCAGTTCCTGCAGTTGTAATATCGTAACTATCTAAAGTTACATTTGAAATGCTTGTATATGTTCCATTTATAGCTGAATGTGCAATACCATTATATGTACCACTTGCTACACCAGCAATTGTAACGTTGTTATTTGTTCCGTACATACCGTGATTTGGATGGAATACTCTAATCACACCAGAACCATTTGTTGTTCTTAAAGGGTTATTTTTTAATGTTCTTGTAGGTAAAGTGTCATTTGTTAATGTAACTGTACCTGTAACTTGACTAAATTCTGCTCTTCTTAATTTGAATTTCATATCTTCATTTTGTTCAGCAGACCAAGTCATACCGTTTTGAGATTTAAATAATACACCAGCATATGGTTGAGCAGATATGGTTCTATTTGAGTCTAATGATGTTTCACCTATTCTTGCTACGTAAGCATTGTAATCTTGTGAGTTGGCCATTACAACAAAGCAATATTCTACATTGTTTTGTATATAAACTGGACTAGGGAATGTAAATTTAGTTGCGACTGTACCATCTGTACTTGTATTTACTGAACCAGGATTTAAAGTAACTTCTGAGAATGGTAATATTTTTTGTCCTGGATAACCATTTACAACATTTCTAATTTGTACTGTCACAGGTATAGCACTATCTTTTGTACTAAAGAATATGTCAATTGAAGTTAAGAATACTCCGCCTTGATCATCAATCATAAATGTTTGTGCTAAAGGATCGTGGTAACCAACTTGTCTTTCTTCCGTTCTTGTAGATGTTCTTGTTATATTTTGTGTTTCAGTAACACTTCTCATTTCAACACGAGCTTCTCTACTTGATAAAATAGTTTCTCTTACAGTTTCTAATAATCCTCTTGCAACATATTCAACGTTTGCAGCCGTTTCTACGTTTGCATTTGTTAAACTGTTTGTTGATGAACTTGTTAATCTGAATAATCTTTGACCTGTTCTCCATCTAGGATTTGTGTCAACTTTAGGATCAGGTATTGCAAAAGTTCCTGTTACAGACCCGTTAGCGTCTGTTACTAAATTACCTCCTAAAGAACCACCGTCTGGTGTAACATATGAAGCAATATTAATATTATCAAAGAAAGGATAAACTCTTGTATTAGGTTTTAATCTTGTTGCAGTAAATGTAAGTGTTCTACTTCTAATAAATGGAACAAAAGCAACTGAAACAACTCTATCACCAATTGATGTTCTAATTGTTTCTGGTATTGCTACTGCTCTAATACCTGTTCTTGTTTGTGAAACTTGTTGTGCTGTTGTAATTTCTTCTCTAGCAATAACTCTCCAACCGTGGCCACCTCTTGTTTCATATGTACCAACTTGTTGTCTTTCAGTTTCTATAGGTCTTCCTGTCCAAGTATCTTGCCAAGAATTCCAAACTGTACTCATAGGAAATTCTGATAACTGACCAGAGTTACCTGATTGTTTAGTTAAGTTATCCCAACTACCATTAGGATTGTTGATAACTAATTCAGGAGCTCTTTCTGTTTCTTTCCATTCATCTCCTGGAGGTGTTAATTCTATTGAACCAATCCAAGTAAATACACCAAAAGGATTTACATTGATAGCCTTACTTGCATATGGTTGATCAATTAAAGTTGTTTCTGTATATGGAAGAGTAATTAAATCTCCTGTTTTTTGATAATTATTGTTTGTTCTATCAACAGCTTCTATTGCAGTACCATCACTAGCTCTTTCAATTAATTGTATAGCGTCTTCGTGGAATGTAGGTCGCATTTCACCTTTTGCATAATCAATTGAAACTTTATAATCTTTGTTTCCTACATCGCCTATATTATGGCCTGTAAAATTATCTACAACAAAACCATTTTTAAATCTATCAAAACCATTTGAGTCTTGTATTTGTAAATTTTGTGCAGCTGTTTCTAATAATGAAAGTTGAGTGTAATATTCAATAGTATTAATTCTATTTTCTATACGTCCAATATCTCTCATTGTATATCGTTTATTATCTACGTGTTCAACACCTACATCAGACGTATCTATTGTATATGCTGGTAAAAATAATGTGTATAGGTGCATTGCATTATCTAAAGCACCAGGTATTTTTGGATTAAGAGAACTTGCACCTTTTAAAACTTTAAAGTTACCATCTTTATCTAAAAATATTTTATCTACTCTTCCTAAATAGTATTCAAAATCTGATCTTATGTCTGAATTAAATTTAATAGGTTGTACTGTTGAAGCGCCTGTACCGTCAAATGATCTATCTTGTACTCCTGCGTCAATAGTTGAAGCGTCATCTACTCTTGGTCTAAAATCTAAACTATCTCTTAATTCATATCTAACACCTGTTGTTGAAGAAGTATAAGATGGAATATCTTCATAATCAATAACACCTGAATATGAGTCTACATCAAAGTAGTCACCTGAACTGTGAGTAAAGTAATCAAAGTCAACTAATAATCTACCAGTTGGTGTTACTTCACCTGATTTTAATTTAATTCTTCCAATGTCATAGAAGTTATCTCTTTGACCATTGTCTAAATCAAATCTACTTGTAATATTTGTGTCTGAACTTGTTGCAGCTGTTGAGAAATCAGCAGCCATATACACAGCGTTAATTTTATAAACATCAGCTTTTGCTAGTCCGATTGTGCCACTTTCAATAGTAGCTTGACTAGAAATAGCAACAGTTGAACCTGTAGTTAAAGATTTTGTTTTTGAACCTATTGTTTTATTTAAAGTTAATAATGCTTTTATATCGTGTGAAGCATAATTTGCACCAAAGTCTATAGTTAAAATTGTTTTTGCACCATTTAAAGAAAATATAGCAGATCCTTCGTGGTTGTTGCCTGTAAGACTTAATACATCTCCAACAGCACCTGTACCACCAGAACCTAAAGCTGTAATTGAAATTGTAAAATCATTTTCTAATAGGTCAGCAAATGTTTCATTTACTCCAGCAGAAAAAGTAGCAACACCATCTCCTGTTAATGTTTTAATTTCGTGTTTTCTAAAAGTATATGTTGTGTCTGAAGCATTACTGTTAGCAGTTGTTTTTAATGTTTTAATATTTGTGTAAGGTAATTTAAATATGGAAACATTTTTTTCAGGTGATTGAGATTTTGCTCGTCTTCTTGTTACAATTGTTTTTGTAGAAGCAGCTGCAGTTACACTTGATAATGTCATACTAGAATTTGAAATAATAGCTTCAACTATTTTTGTTTCTGTATTTCCACTATCATTTGTAAATGAAATTGAGTCACCAACTTTTAATTCTTCAGTAAATCTTGTATTAATACCTTGTACATCAGCAGAACCTGAACCAACGTCAATTGATCCAGTTAAAACAAAGTTATCACCATTTGTAGCGTCTAATGCTGTATCAGCAGTAAATGTTGGACTACCAGCCATTGCAATTTGTTTAACTGATGGTAAATCAAATGGTGTAACACCTTTTAAACCAACAGCGTCTGATTGAATAACAGCTGTATTAGCTGATGTTCCACCTGTAATTGTTTCACCAGCTTGGAATATTCCTTGAACATTTGAAACTATAACAACACCGTGAGCAGCTGTACCACCAGAAGTGTAAGCTGTAAAGGCTGAAGAGTCTATAGATGTTATTCCATCTGTATCATATAATTCAAAAGTTGTACCTGATGGATTTCTAACTGTATAAACATTACTATTAACTTCAGTCATACCTGAAACACTTGAAATAGTAACTTGTTGACCTTCTTTAAAACTGTTGTTAGCTGTTACTACAGCTGGGTCAGCTTGAGTAATACCTGTTATAGTAGCACTTTCAGTAGTTGAATGTGTTTGAACTACTCCAGTAGCACCTGATGTACCACCAGTTACAATCTCTCCAGTTGTAAATGATTGTGCAGTTTTAATATTTAAATGTGTAAACAATACAATATCAAAAAGATAATGTTTGTAAATTGCACTTGTTAAACTTGAACTTGAAAAAATATTTGCAGAAGCAGTACCAGTTGAATATTCAAATCCTCTTGTTTTTGCTCTACCAATTGTACTAATAGATGAATTTGATCCTGTATTTGCTGTTCCACGTGAACTTGTAGCTAAATTATGTAAAGTTAATCCTTTAAATGGTTCTACACCTGAAGCAGAAACAATGTCAGGAGAACCATATACGTTTGTAACGTTAACATAGTTACCAATATCAAATCTTGTACTAAAGTTATTTTGTGTTGCATAATCTCGTGCTTTATCTACATCAATATAAGTTGTAGCAATAGTATCTATTTCATATCCTTTTACATATGCTTTTCCTGGAGAAAATCCTACTGCAAGTTTTGTAGAACTACCACCATTTGCTGATGTATAGATACCTCTATTATTTCCTGAAATTAAATGTTCTCTAATATCAATATCAAAAGGTTTAACAACATAGTCACCTGACTCGTCATATGTTCTTCTTGCTAATGTGTCTTCTAAAACAGCATATTCAGTTGAACGAACTTGATTTTGTAAAGTACCATTTGATAATCTTAATAATTCGTAAAAGTTTGAGTCTTCAGTAGAGGCTAATGTTTTTTTAGCTAATGTTAATTCTATTTTAAATCTATGAGCACCTGGTGCGTTTGTATTTGAAACACTTTGAGCATTATCATTTAAACTTGAGTCATCTCCTGGTGTTACAAATGTTTCCGTAACAGTTAAACCAACTCTATAAGATGGTGTATTTGTATATTTGTCTAAGATTAAAGTTTGATTAGAAACTTGAACGTGAAAACCATTTATATAATAAACACCTTCTTTTATTTGAGCAGCTGAACCTGTTGCAGTTGTATTAACAACTACAGTTGGATTACCTGAGCCATCTGATGTTAAAGTTTCTCCATCTGAAAAAGTAATAGTAGTGTTATCTGTACTATTTGTATTAAAATATTTTACAAATAATGTATCTGGATCAGTACCATCAGTTGCAACAGAATTTATTACTTTAGCAGTTACACCTGAAGTGCCACCAGTTAAAGTTGTTCCAACATAAGTTGATAAACTAGAAGCTGATTTAGAAGTAAGTTTTACAGCATAATATTTTAAATCATACCCGATTTCACCAGGTATAATCATTGCACCTTTATCAAAAAGATGATCTGATACTCTTTCTATTTGATTTTGTAATTGAGTTTGAACTTGCGTTAATTCTCTAGCTTGAACAGCAAACGCAGGTCTAAAAAGTATTCTGTGAAACTTTTTCGACTCTGTAAAATCGTCATAGTAAGGACTGACATTAAAATCAGTTGGACTTGGCATATCTTTCCTCTATATTAAAACTCAATGATTAATTTTATATTTTCTGTTTGATCAGTCGCTCTTGTAATTTTTGTTCTGTTCTCTACATATAAAATTTCACCTGAGTCGTGTTGTATTTCAGGAGCAGCATAACCTGAAGTAAAGGTTACATTGTTTACTGTACTTGAAACAGATGTATCAGGTGTTCCTGTTGCACTTGAACTCTGTCCAGTAATTACGTTTGCAGCTGAAAAAGCAGTTAAGTTTCCATTACTATCAACACCAGCGTCATTATGCCTTGTTTGAATGTAATATAAAATATTATTAACAGAATCCCATTCTACAACTTTACCAACAGCACCTGTAGTTGCTTGATTAATTTCTTCATCAGCAGTAAATGTGCCTGGAGTTGGAGAACTTGCAATTTTAACAGCATATGTTCCTCTTAGTGTTGCAGCTGAAGCAGCTGTTCCACTTGCGTTTTTTGGATCCTTAATTAAAGTAATTTTTCTAAAATCATTTGCAGCTGTAAAGTCACCTGAATTTGTACTTTCAGTTCCTTCTAATGTTGTATTTAACATTACAAAGAAACCACCTAATTCTTCTACAGCATTATAACCGTGACCACCTTTTGGTGGGATAATAACATCTAATTCAGCACCTGAACCAGCACCGCCAGCATTTGTTGCTGCAATTATATCAGCGTTTTTAATATAAGCAAATGTGTAATCAGTTCCTCTTGTTGTAACTGTAACAGCTGTAATTGCGCCTGAAGTTAAAGTAATAGAAGCAACTCCTCCACTACCATCACCTCTTATTGGTACACCAGTTATTGTTCCTGATGTTCCTCCACCTGAAACAGTATAACCAGAACCAGCAGTTTTAATTTTAATAATATCTAAAGCGCCATCAACAGCAGCTGATGATACAGTTGAGTCTGTAGATACACCCATAAAATCTGTAGATAAGAAATTTGCTTGTTGTGAAGCAGATAGTGAATACATATATTTCCATTTGTATCCATCTGAAGTTGTAATAACTGATGTTGATGTTCCAGATGGCTCATCTGTAGAAGCAGTATTGCCATCATTATCTAAACATTTGTAAACATTTCCTGTTGAAGATTTTACATAAAAAGTTGAGTCCATTAAAGTTGTTGCACCACTATTAGCTGTAACTCTTGTAGATGTACTACCTGTTACATATTCCTCATAGTCGTGTCTGTAAATATCGTATGTTGTTCCTGATGTCCAATTTCTTCTTGGTATTACAAAAGCTACATCTGAACTTGTAATTTTTTTAGCAGCTAAAAGATCATCATAGTTTTTAAATTCGTTTAATACACTATCACCTGGAGTAGTTGGTGCTGCTTCTGTTCCTTCGTAATCTGTTCTTCCGTCTGGTCTTGTTAAAGTACCAAATTCTTGTGCTCTACCTATTCCTAAGTAGTAAACTGTTGGAGAAGCTTCAGAAAACGATTCTGAAAACTGTTCCGCATTGTTTAATCTAAATTTATTTGTTATAATTGCTGGCATTTGTTATTCCTCATTTATATTTATAATCATTTTTATTATGCTCCTGCACCATAAAGTGTTTTAACTACAGAACCTGCTGAGTCTAAAATCTCTAATGTTACAACACTTGTTAGTTTATTAGAGTCTATTCCACCGTCTTTTACTTGTAAAATATCACTTGAAATTTCTATAGTTGAATTATCTACATTGACAGATAATGTATTAGGTATTGCTTTTGATAATCCATCCCCAGCAATAATTTGACCTACTCCAGAAAATTGTACAAAAGATACATCACTTGTACCAACAGTTGTAACAGCTTCACCTAATACCCAACCTGTGTCAGCATATGAAGTACCGTGAGTTACCCATACAAAGTCGCCACCAGCCATTTCTGTAGGTGTATCAAAGTCTGTTGCTCTGGTTAATACTGTTGTTGAAGTCAGTACATAGATACCATTGTGAGCAGCTGTACTTTCACCGTTAATGATTACTCTATCACCTGTTGTAATATCTGTATCACCATCTAAATCACCACCTGCAATATCTAAAGCAGTTGATAATGTTAATGTTGCACCAACACCAGAAGTACCATTATCATAAGTTACAGTATCACCTGTAATTGTCGCTAATGGTGTAGTAATCATAGCGTGTACTTGTTCGTGTACGTGTAATCCTTCAGCAACTGTGTCAACGTATTGTTTGTTTGCAGCGTCAGTAGCATTTACTGGATCAGAAACACCAGAAATTCTATGACTATTAACATCTACAACTCCAGTTCCATTAGGATTTAAAATAATATTTCCATTACTGTTAGTAGATGAAATTGTATTAGTATCTAAAGTTAAATTATCCACATCTAAAGAAGTAATACCATTTAAATCTGTTTGTGTATCACCTAAAGATATACTATCGGAACCAATTGTTACTGAATAATTAGTAAGAGAACTATTACCGATATTTGATAAAGTGTTATCTGCCCCACTAATTGTTTTGTTTGTTAAGGTTTCACTACCAGCCAATGTAGCAAATGAGCCATCACTTAATGCAGTATTAAATTCAGCGGTTGTGCCAGTTAAAGTACCTTCAGATAAATCTAATGTTAAAGTGTTGTTTGCACTATCAATAGTTTTATTTTCAAAAGTATTTGTTGATGTAGAAGTAATATAACCAGAACCTAAAGTAGATCCGTCACCTATTGCTGTATAGATTTCATTAAAATTGTCGTTAATTAAATCACCAGCGGCTCGAAGTGTTGAACCTGTGCCGTCATTTGCGACTGTTCCTATGTTTATCGTCTGTTTTGCCATAACTCTCTCTTACTATTTATATGTTATCCTTGATCCATTGTTAAATTAGTATTATCAAAAGTTGTTGTTGTTTCATCAAAAGTATCACCTGAAATATCACCTATTTGTGCAGGTATTGTAAAATTTGTTTTAAGTTTTCTTCCTTCAGCACTAGAAGTCATTAAAAAGATTGCGTTTGATCCATCTAATGATGTTCTTGTTCCTTGTACTTTAATATCATTAAGAACTTGTAAAGTAATACCACTACTACTTAAAGCTGAGTTTGCAGTAACTCCAAATGCAGTATTAATAAATCTGTTTAAAACACCAAATCTTGGTCCTGCATATGCAAATCCTTGTCTTACATTTACTAAGTTACCTGATGAGTTAGATAAATTTCTTCTAACTCTACTTACATAATCTATATTAATTGGCTGTGTTTTTAAAGTAACATCTCTGGTTGTTTTATCAAACTGTGTAATTGTGCCAGTATCCATATCAGCCGCTACAGCAGCTTTAGCATTCACTCTTAGTGAAGTACCATCAGTTTGTGTTCCTAATCTTCTACCAATTATTGTAGAATATAATCTTGTTAATACTGATCTTAAAATTTCTGTGATACCAGAATTTATACCAGTGACTCTTCTTATTTGAGCATTTAATCGAGTTTCAATTGTAATCTCACCTTGAAAATAAAATCCAGCTGAGTGAAGTGTTTTAATGTAACTATCTCTCCATTCATTGATTGATCTTCCAACTTTTATAATGTATGAATAGTCCTGATACAATAAACTGTCTTGTATCTTCATTGTGGTTTCTGATATCCAGCCATCTTCATTTATAAATGCACCTGCAGTAGTAGCCACAGCTGAATATCCTATTGTAGCACTTGATTGTTGTAGTCTGACAACTGTTGCTGTTGCGCCACCTGAACTTGTTATGGTTATATTTGTTCCATAAATTCCATCTGTGTCTGATAATTTTAAAACATTTGTATCACTATTCAATGATACGACAGTTGCTGTAATTGTTGAAGACCCGTCTGACCCTAAACCTGTTACTGTTTCTCCAGCTATAAATGATCCTACAATATCTGTAATTAAAAGATATGTTGGCAAAATAATAGTTGGTGCTGGTAATGTATGATAGTTATATCCAGCTTCTATTGTTTTAATATCTAAAACACGACCTATTTCAGATCCGTATGCTAATAATTTAGCGCCTGTGCCTGATGTAGATGTGATAGTTAATGTTGGTAATGAATTAAATCCATTTCCATTAGCAATCATTCTTATGTCTGTTATATCTCCCACTCCACTTTCTTGCATAATTTTATTACCAAAATAAGGATCGCCTGACATTGTTTCTTCTTCTAATATTAATTGTCCATCACCTGTACCATCTTCTAAAGTTATACCACCATTTACAACTGAAACTTTTGCAGACGCATTACCTGAACTAAAATTAATAACATCTCCAACTTCATATCCTGTTCCTCCATCATCAACAATTATTTCTTCTATTGAACCTAAACCTATATTTCCTATTTTTAAAGAACCGCCTGTACCTCCAGCTGAAATGGATATAGTATCACCTACATTATATAATGCTCCGTCATTTGTAATAATAGGATTATCAATTATTCCAGTTATAGATACTGTAACGGTTACGTCTGAATTTGTATTATCTTCACCAGTAATATTTTGTCCTGAAACGAAAACTCCATCAATTGTTGTTTCACCTAAAACCAATTCTACAACTTCTTGTCCACCAATGATAAATTTATATACATCTTCAACAATAGCTGTGGCTTCATTAACAGTTGGATCTGTTGGGTCATTTGCTTGTGTGATTGTTTGACCTACAAGATTTGTAGCGTCAGAAGTTCCTACTTCTATACAACGTAATATCTTTTTTGTATCCCATTTACCATCTGATACTCTTAAAATATTATCTTTTGGATATCTTATTTCTGCCTGTTCATTAAATAACAATTTAAAAAATATTTCACTTGCACGTTTGGTACCTTTTGAACGATAAAGAGATTTAATATTTTTAATTAGATTTCTTTTATTAACATCACTATCTAAAGTATCAGGTATGGAAGTTAAAAAGGCATTTCTAAATTTAGTTAAAAAACCTGATATAGTTTTATCTACATCAGCATACTCTAAAAGTTGTTGAATGTTTTGAACAGGATTAGCTCTATACTTACCAATGTTTGCTTGAGCACCTGAAGATGAACCTGTAATTAATTCACCTTCTATAAATTTATTTTGATGTGTAACAAATAAACGAGAACCTGCGTCAACATCTTCTACTAGAACAGTAGCAGTTGCACCTGATGTAGCACCAGTAATTAATTCACCATTTATAAAATCACCATATGATGTATCTTCTAAAAGTATTCTATCAGTAGAATCATCTTTATTTGTATTTGTTCCATCTAATAATAAAAAATTAGTAACATTTGCTGAACTATCTAATTGAAGATGATCTGGATCACCAATGTTTGTTAAAGTAATTTCTGCTGACTCTAATAATTGATAATATGCTTTTACAAAATCTAAAAATAATGGATGATCTTCAAGTACAAAGTCAGGTACTTGTGAATTTAAAAGATTTGATATTTTATTTTTAAAGTCGGCCATTTCATTTAATAACTACTAGTCGTGGTATATCCAATACCAGCGTTTGCTGAACCTCCAACTAATGTATCAGCCTCTACTGTGACCGAACTGTTTGCAACATCTATTTCTAATATTTGATTTCTTATTGGAACTAAATCATTTGAATTTGGTTTTACTGTAACTTCAATAACTGTTGAAGCTGCACCTCTAACGTTTTCTATATTTGAAACATTTAAAGAATTGACTTCTACAACGCCAGTTAAATAATTTATTGTACCTTGTGTACTATTACCATATGATCTTACAGAACCGTCCATTCTATATCTTCTAACATTACCTTGTCCATCATCATCTAAAAACCAAACATTTGTAGTATCACCATCTATTTTAAATCCTGTTGATGATAATATACCACCTTCAGCAGAAGCGTGACCAGAGTGTGGATTATATAAAGCATTTGCAAAGTTAATTGTATATTTTGTAGAACTACCAATTGTTGGTACAAAAGATTTTCTTAATCGTACTGTTGTGATATTTGATAAAATACTTTCATCTGTATCATCAATTAATCCTGTAAGTTTTGAATGTCTAAAAATTGTATCAAATTTTTGTAATGTATTTAAATTATAATTTGTTATGGTTGTAATTACATCTGATTTAATTGTATCAGCAACTTTAGCTGTAGATTTTTCATCATACTTAACTGTTGTTGTTAAAAGAACATTTGTAATTTCTGGATCAATAATTACTGGTGTAACTGAAGCAACAGAATATTTTTTCAAGTCTGTTACTATTCTTGCCTTTGTTGATTCAGTAAGATTAGAGCCGCTTGTTGGTAAAATAGAAATATAAACTCTTCCATAAAAAGGAGTTTCAGCATTTTCACCACCCCAAGCACTTACTGATTGTGTGTTGGCATAAAGTTGTTTAACTTTTAATTTATAATCTTCAACTGTTACCGCTCTATCTTGTGATGAATAAAAGTCAGGAGCATTTTTCTTAATACTTTGTAATGACTCAGGTTCAGCGCCACCTTGTGCTGATGAATTAACTGTAACAGTAATGTTTGTAAATCCTGAAATAGAACCAGAAAGAGAAAATGATGTAGCACCATTTGCTTCTGTTTTATTTGTTACAACATAACTTATATTAATTATGTTACCGTCATCTAATTTTTTACCAATAACACCATCACCAAAATATATTTCGTATTGACCATCTTCAGCTTCTTGTAAAAAGAAAACTTTTGATGTACCATCTAATTCTGTAATTGAAGTTGCTCTAGTGTATGTGTTTTGTGTTGTGTCGGCAGAACTATTTTGTACCACAACTTTAATTGTTGTAGTATCAGCTCTATCACTTGGAATTAAAAATCTTTGATCTATGTCTGCACTATCATATGTGTAATTATAAGTTACATATGTTCCTTCATAAACATTTAAACTTTGTGCTGTATAAATTCCGTCAACAGGTTGAACTGTTTTGTCGGCAATAGAAACAAACGTGTAAGTAAGACCGTCTATTGATGAAGTAAATTTTGTACCAGCAGGAATTGTAATTGTGGAACCTGTACCATCGTTGATTACTAATTTTAAATCAGCGATTGGTGCTCTAGCAGAATTAGGAGTATAACCAACTAATTTAGCCAATGACGCAACACTTGATCTTAACTGTGCTGTGTCCAAATACATTTCATTGGCAACAAAGTTTGTATTGTATGCCAAGTAATGTGTATTGTAGGCAAGTAAGTCTAATAAAATTGCTAATGAACTTCCTTCAAAATTATAATCTTTAAATTCGTTTTGATTAGATAAAAATCTTTTAAGTGAACCTTTGATGTTTTGAAAATCTAATTCTGATATGTCTAATCTATGTGAACTCATTTTATCTTACTCTCTGTAAAAATGTTGACACCGAAACTGGTGCTTCTGTACCGTTAATTAAAAATGAAACCATAATATTGATTCCATTATTTTCTTCATCATTTTGAACAACAACATCCTCAACTGAAACTCTAGGCTCATATCTTTCAATTGCCATAGAAACTCTATCTTTAATAATAACTATTAATGGTTCAGTTATATTTTCAAATAAGAAACCTCTTAAATTACATCCGAAGTCTGGATTAAAAGCTCTTTCGTATTTGTTTGTTAAAATTATATTTTTAACACTTCGTTTAATTGCTTGTACATCAAATAATTTTGCAACATCCTTTGTAGCAGGATTTTTAGTAAAACTTAAATTCAAATCACTATAAATTCGATTTGATCTTTTACTTTTGTTAGTTGTACTTGCGTCATAGTTTGAGTAGGCCATATCAATATTTATACGAATTATCTACCGTTTACTAAAACGTTTGTAGAACCTGTAATCATTACGCCACCATCTGCACTATCACCTAGTCTACCCCAAGGTATATTGCCTATTCTTACATTTGGTGAACCTTGATTTAAAATTGCTGGGTGATTTACACATCTTGGTGGGTCACCAGGGACTAAAATAGTATGAGGTGATGTAGGAGTGCCTCTTACAGCACCATAAATGCCGTTTGCTTTAACTGTTCTTACTAAAGATATTGCTAAAGTAGTAATTCCATCACATCCGTGACCTGTAGTTAAAAAATCTCCCTCTCTAACAGCCATTTAATGTTATCTTCCTAGTTTTTTCTTTCTACCAAGTGGTATTTTTATAGAACTTACGATTTTTTTGCCTTTTTTGTTAATATATTCAAATCCAATGAAGTTATCCTTAAAACTTGATTGAACTGACTTAACAGCTTTCTTAAAACTTACTGATTCTCTCTTTTCTTCTTGTCCTGATTCGTTCCAAAATAAAAATTCACGCATTTTTGCCATATTTTCCTCATTTTTTAGTATTTTTTATACTATTTATAAGGGTTTTTGTTCTACTTTTGTTCTCTTAATGCCAGAATCTGCATATACCAACAAAAAAAACGGACGTTTTTTCCATTTTTTGCTTGATTTTTATGTAAAAATGCGGTATATTAATAGTATATGAGAAAGAAAAACAAAATAAAACAAAAAAATAGTAAAAATAACGTAGATACAAATATTTACGCATTAGTAATACAAAAGGATAACTCACTTAAAAGAGTTTTATTAAGTGATTTTAACAAAGGAAACAAATAATGATCAACATTTTAAAAAATACTTACGAAATAGTTAAAGCTTTACTTGGTGTTGCATTATTTTTAGGGAGTTTTTATGCTCTCTATCTTTTTATGTGGGCAATTGCACCTGAAAACGCATTAGGATTATATTAATAACAAAGGGAGAAAAAAACACTATGACAATGGTAACAAAAACTGCAAATACTTTAGACGAAGGTATTAAAAATATGATGGCTGGTGCCAAACAAGATTATGAAAAATGGTCTACAAACGCACACGGCGAACAATCACAATGGGCAAAAGATTCAGTTGCTGATTGGGATAAAAAAACAAAAGTTACACAAGGTAAAAAATATATTAAAGTTGTACACGATACTGGTGTATTTTGTTTTATTGCAAAAGAAGACTTTAAACATTTTAAAAAAGGTGATATATTAAAAGCGGCAGGATGGAATGCACCTGCGTTAAACTCACCAAGAGGAAATGTGTTAACAGGTAACTATCCAATTCAATGGACTGGTCCTTTATATTTAAAATAACAACAAAGGAAATACATTATGACAGAACTAGAAATTAGATTTAAGTTGTTATTAAAAAGACTTGCAAATGTTGACAAGGTATGTAAAAAATATCCTAAGATGTCAATGTTTAATCAATCTAAAATTATTAATAGATTAAATAAAAACCTACACTATAAAGGAGTACAATAATATGACAAATGAAAAGTTAAGAAATGAAATTGTGAACGTTGCAAAAACAACAGGCGCTACAGACGTAAGTATTGTATGCGGTTCTTTGTTTTGTAAATTTAATGCACCAGATACAGCTGCAAAAGTAATAGCAGAAAATCTTAAAACTATATTACAAAAGTTTTTTGATAAACGTAAACCAAATGATACGTTAGTTAAAATGTCAGGCGCTTTACCCGATAATGAATATGCCTATGACTTTATGCCTGTGGTAAATTATAGATTAAACGAATACGGAATATAAGAGAACACTATGAAAAAAATTATTATATTAATATTCACAATACTATTTTCTAGTTATAGTTTTGCTGATCACAATAATGAAAAGTATATCGAAGACTTTGATTGGTGGGGATTTTATCACGTTAAAGGTTCAGAAAACTATCTTAAATTAGAGTCTGATTTAATCAAAGATGAATCGGTATCAAAAGAAATTGATAACTCAGATAAAACAGGATTAATTAGTTATCTCTTATTTAAAGATAATAAAATTATAGTTGATGAGTCAAATCTTCCTAATGAAATAAAAAAAAATAAAGGTTTATTGTTATCAAATTCAGTTGGTAAAAGTGTCGTGTCGTATATAACAGGCCACGCAATTTGTGAAGGATATATTGGTAGTGTTGATGTAACTTTAGATGATTGGTCAATTTTAGATAATACCTTATACAAGGGACAAAAGTTAATAGATTTCCTAAATATGAGTGAAGGTGCTCAAAAATATGTTGGTAAGGGAGGTGATGTAAATCGAACAGGTGATTTACATAAAGGTACTGTAACTGGGAGAAAAAATCCAAATACCATTCCTGTAGAAACAATAATGTTGCAAATTTTTCAAGGTTCTAAAAAAACAACAAAAAGATATAGTTATAATCATTTATCTCCAAACATAGTATTACAGTATGTCATTTACAAAACTGGCGATGATTTTCAAAAACTATTAAACAAAATTTTTAATGAACACGTAAAAGTTAAAGATGGATTTTATTTAAAAAGAAATGAACTTAGATCATATGTAAATGTAAATGGTGTATATTCCTTTCACGCTACTAGATATGATTATTTAAGAATTGCAATAGCAATGTTAAATGATTGGAATAATGATACTTGCGTTGGTAAATATTTAAAAACAGTTTATGAAAGACGAATAACAAAAAATGAAAATCGTAATTTTGCTGAAATCAATCAAAGAGGCAGACACGATACTTTTAGATATACAAGAAAATTTGGTGGTTTCTTTCATTTTGACATAGTGGGTTTAGAAAAAAGAAAAATATTAGGTATGAATGGTCTAGGTGGACAAGAAGTAATTATAGATTTTGATAATAATAAAATTATTACTATTCATTCAATATCTGAACATTGGAAATGGAAAGAAATTGTTTATAAGAAATTAAAAGAAGATTAATAAATTGTATATTTGTTAATCAATTAAAAGGGCGACTTAAACATCGCCCTTTTTTTTAGCGTATTATTTAACTTGTGAAATGGCTTCTTTAGGATTTGCTAAGGGTACTAAACCAACTTGTGTTAAGTAACCATTTTTACCTATTGCCTTTTTAGAAGTAAACTCTTTTACATATTGATCAATACCAGGTATAATATCTTTATGTTGATTTTTTACATAAAAGAATAATGGTCGACTTATTGGATAAGAACCATCTTGTATTGATTTTAATGATATTGATTTACCTTCAATTGTATGTGCTTGTACTTTGTCTTTATTATTTTCGTAATATGAAAATCCAAAGATACCAAAGTATTCTGCATTACCAGAAAGTTTTTGAACAATCAACGTATCATTTTCACCTGCCTCAATAACAGCACCGTCTGTTCTTAATTTATCACAATCTTTTTTGCTTGCCTCTTGTACTTCTTTTGCACAACCTTTATTCATCACTAATTCATTCCAAGCGTCCCTTGTACCACTTGTTGGTGGTGGAACTAATACTTGTATTTTGTAATTAGGTAATGATGGATCAATGTCTGACCATTTTTGTGGGTGTGAACCTTTGTCTGCTAAGGCTTGCCATAATTGTTCTGTTGTAAAGTTTACTTTAATCCCTTTGATAGATGAAGTAAACGCAATACCATCAAGTCCAATAATCACTTGTGCTATGTCTGTAACACCATTTTTAAAACACATTTCTTTTTCAGAAGATTTAATGGCACGACTTGCGTTGGTCATATCTGGTGTATTGGCACCAATACCACTACAAAATAATTTCATACCACCACCTGTACCAGTAGATTCAATAACAGGTGTTTTAATGCCTGTCTT
>Ga0222714_10001748_pt1 | contig 24160 bp, 20 predicted proteins | sample C33_3DmetaG_FD_165048 | JGI IMG/M metagenome (GOLD analysis project Ga0222714, IMG submission 165048) | Estuarine water microbial communities from San Francisco Bay, California, United States - C33_3D | ecosystem: Environmental > Aquatic > Marine > Unclassified | place: USA: California...
CTACAGACGTTACAAGCAGCACGCCAAAATTGGCGGGAACCGCAAATGAACGGCCTCTTTTCATGGCGCAAACGCGGCGTCTAACGCCTTTGGTTTAAAGGGTGGATGCCGAAAAAAGGGTAAGACCAAACTGAATAGGATTTCGTTTTTTTGTGGGATACTGTACTACTTTATTTATATTTTTAATAAATAAAAATTGGAATATTACACAAAATAATCAATGAATATCACTAAAAAAAGCGACCGTAAATTATCTAACCCCCTGTTACTGACACCGCTAGCCAGCACAAGCGCAGGTAGTCATGCTGGCACGCCAATAATGAGAGCCGTTGTGTTCTGCGAAGGAAACTTTGCGAAGGGCGATGGGAAAACTGCAAATGGTTTGATACGTCACTCCGACATCTATCAAATCGTTAGCGTGGTAGACAGCACCTGTGCCGGTCAAGACAGCGGGGAGATCTTGGACGGGCAGAAAAACGGCATTCCGATATTCTCTGATCTCAAGCAGGCCGTCACGGCGGTCGAGAGCACACCACACACGCTCATTTACGGTGTTGCTCCTGCAAACGGCAGGCTTCCAAAAGCCCATCGGGAAATCATCCTAGAGGCGATCTCTCTAGGACTGAACATCGTATGCGGCCTGCACGAGTACCTGACTGACGACTCCGAGATTCTGACTGCCAGTCAAGCCAAAAAAGTGACGGTATCAGACATCCGGAAACCGCCTCCTAATTCAAAAATGCGCGTTTTTGACGGCAGCGTGGCGGACATGGATACAATCCGGATCGCCGTTTTGGGAACAGACTGTGCTATCGGCAAGCGAACGACAGCAACGATTCTCGCTGCCGCTCTGGTTGAGAAAGGCATACACACCGTGCTCATCGGGACCGGTCAAACCGGTCTGATGCAGGGCGCACGATATGGAATAGCGATGGATGCGCTTGCACCACAATTTTGTTGTGGGCAACTTGAAGGCGAGATCGTCAAAGCCTACCGCGAACAACACCCCAAAGTCATACTGATCGAAGGGCAAGGGGCGCTAAGTCATCCGGCGTTTTGCACCTCGGCCTTCATATTACGAGGCAGTCAACCCCATGGCGTCGTTTTGCAACATGCGCCAAAACGCATCGCTCGCTGCGATTTCCCACACATGGACATGCCAACACCAGAAACTGAGATTGCACTCATTGAATCATTTGCAGATACGAAGGTAATTGGCCTCACGCTGAATCACGAGGGTATGAAAAGTGACTCTGAAATTCAGACCTGGACCGAGCAACTGGCTGCCCAACTTGATCTACCCGTCACTGACGCTCTGAGTCGACCCAACAACGAGTTGGTCAATATGGTGACAAGCGCATTCCCCTCTCTGGCTGCAACCTTGCAAGCAAACCAAGCGTGAGGACACCGCGAGTCGAGTTCGACTTGGGAAAAATTCGAGCAAATTCCAAAATCCTTTGTGAACGCTTACGCTCGGTCGGCATTGACGTCAAAGGCGTGACGAAAGGCGTCGGCGGGGACTCGCAAATCGCAGCTGCAATGCTGGATGGCGGCGTGACAGGGCTCGCAGACGCCCGACTTTCAAACGTATTGAAGCTTCGTACAAACGGCATCAATTGTCCGATTGCGCTCATCCGGTCACCTATGCATGACCAGTTAGCTGAACTGGTGGCGTCATGCAACATCAGTTACCACTCAGATCTCACCACGCTGGACTTACTCGGGCAAGCGGCCCGTGACGCCAACCGCTGTCACAGCGTCATGTTGATGGTCGAAGCAGGTGACGGACGCGATGGCTTACCGATTGAGCGATTGGAACACTTTGTCGCTGCGGTTCTGAACACCCCAGGACTCACGCTAAATGGCGTGGGGGCCAATTTCTCCTGCATGCAAGCAGTACCCCCCACTTCAGCGGCCCTGATGGTCTTGTCAAACGCTATCGAGCGCGTCGAGTCTTGCTTGAGAACCAAGATAGCCTGTATCTCAGGTGGAAACTCTACCTCGCTGCCCTTGGCATTGGCGCACGTAAACTTGGGCCGCGTTAACGAGTTACGCCTCGGCGAGGCGATTCTTTTAGGTATTGAGCCCCTATCGGGACGCGTTTTACCAGGGTTGTTTGATGATGCATTTGTTCTCTTTGCTGAAGTCATAGAGTCAAGCCGTAAAACGCGTGACGCTCCCCTCAGTAACGAAAAATTAAATACAGAACAAAGTCTGACTAACCTAAATCAAGCGGTTCTTGCAGTTGGTACGCAAGACACTGACATCCACGGACTAAAACCGCCAACGACAATGAGCGTACTTGGAGCCAGTAGCGACCACCTGGTTCTGAATACCGGTGGTACGCAGCTCGCGATCGAATCTGAAGTTCCTTTTCGGATGAACTACAGCGCAATGAGTCGACTGATGAATAGCCCAGAAGTGATCAAACACGCCGTCAATTGAACAAGCTGATGAATTTCATCCGCCCCGCCGACGCTTTAATGGTGGGTAAATTGGTGGATAGACGCAAAAAAAGCGCCTAAGCGCTTGATTTGTATTATTAACTGGCGGTGTGGACTCTTCCAGATCATGGGCTGCAGACCGCATGAACGCTACGTTTTCTGAATCTCAATAAATAGCGTACCCCCAAAAATACCCCCTCGCGCTCTTCACGGCTCCAGCGTCTTCAAGATCGCGGAGATCGGGCCGGCAGCCCAACGGCTAACCTCTAGGAAGTCTAGCCATACGAAGCCGCCTCATCGGTCGCATTGGCCGAAGCGGACGTAGAGGCCTTAACTGGCGCAACCTTCGGTGCGCGCTTGCTTGCGCATTTACAGGCTCTTGAACATATGGGGTAACGGCCATGAGCGGCCGCTTGTCGAGTCCACTCCTTACTGAACGGATTTCCGCTTCAGGTCGGCAGCGCCACTACCCGGCCTGCTGATGCAGTCGTTGGGATGGGAACTGGCCCCAGTCGGTGGTTGACAATCTTGAACGACCACTGTCGCCGTCACAGACTTTCTCGGCGCCGTGAGCCAAGGTCAAATTCCAGGGTGCACCCGACGCCACGCGAAGGCGAAGGTTCTGCCCGCCTTATCGACAGGCCTGTCCGACCAGATCGGCCGCCTTCTCCCCGATCAGGATGCAGGGCGCATTGGTGTTGGTCGAGACCATCGTCGGCATGATGGACGCGTCGGCGATCCTCAGGCCCTCGACACCGCGCACGCGAAGCTGGGGATCGACGACCGCACCGGGGTCGCTGCCCATGCGGCAGGTTCCGATCGGGTGCCACGAGGTCTGGCCCGTGGCGCCGGCATACGCCAGCAGCTGCGCGTCGCTGGCCAGCTCCGTGCCGGGCAGCAGTTCGCGCTTGATGAGGCGGCTCAGCGGTGGCTGCGCCGCAATCGCGCGGATCAGCCGCAGACCCGCGACGGTCAGGCGACGGTCGGCGTCCGCCTGCAGATAGTTCGCCTCGATCTTCGGGGCGGCAGCGGGATCGGCCGAGCCCACATGCACACTGCCGCGCGAATGCGGCCGGACCTGAAACGAACCCAGCGTGATGCCGGGGCAGCGGTCGATACCACCGCCGCCGGCACTGTAGCGATCCTTGCCGCTCATCAGCGCGAGCTGGACTTTCGTGTCCGCATGGTCGCTCTGGTCGCTCGAGCGCATGATGGCATGCGCCGTCACGGTCGACGTGGCCAGCAGGCCGCGCCGAAGCAGCAGATAACGCAGGCCCTCGAGCGCGCCGAGCAGCGGCTGGTTCAGTATGTCGTTGACGGTGCGTTCGCCCGCGATCTCGAACGACATGCGGACCTGGAGATGGTCCTGCAGGTTCTCGCCGACCTCGACACGCGCCAGCCGCGTGGCGATGCCGGCCCGTTCCAGCACCTGCGGATTGCCGATGCCCGAGCGCTCCAGGATCGCAGGCGATTCGATCGAACCGGCGCACAGCACCACTTCCCGCGCGGCGTGCGCTTCGATCCGACGGCCGCCATGCAGATACACGACGCCGACACAACGCGTGCCTTCGAACAGCAACCGGTCGACCGTCGCATGCGTGCGCACGGTCAGGTTGCCGCGTTGCATCGCGGGTCGCAAATAACCGACGGCGGTCGAACATCTGCGGCCATTGCGCACCGACAACTGCAACGGTGCGACGCCCGCGTTGTCGGGACCGTTGTAGTCGTCGAGCCTGGGGGCACCCAACCCCTGGCAGGCCTGCTCAAATGCGCGCGAAACCGGCGAGGCGTGGGCCACATCCGTCACGGCGATCGGGCCGCCGACGCCCCGATGCGCCGGGTCGCCACCAGCGCGATCTTCCAGCTTCTTGAAGTACGGCAGCACCTCGTCGTAGCCCCAACCCGGATTGCCCAGGTCGCGCCATGCATCCCACGCCGCGCGGGAGCCGCGCACGAAGACCATGCCGTTGACGGAGCTGGAGCCGCCCAGCACGCGTCCCTTGGGCCAGTAGACGGCCTGCTCGACCGGCGCCTTCCCTTTCTCGGTGAAGTATTGCCAGACGAATTTCGGGTTCGTGAGCAGTTTTCCGACACCCAGCGGAACATGGATCCACCGGTCTGTGTCCGGCCCGCCCGCTTCCAGCAGCAAGACGCGCTTCTTCGGGTCCTCGCTCAGACGCGCCGCGACCACGGCGCCGGCCGATCCGGCACCCACCACCACATAGTCGTATCGATTCAAATGCATGCGATTGCAACGCCAGCGCGCGAAAGCCTTTGCGAATCAGCCGTCCTGTTCAGCCGCATAAGCCGCTCGCGACGTCCATCGTCAGGAGTTGGCCACCGTATCTCGCACGGCGCGTCCAAGCCGGTCAAGCAGTTCATCCACCTCTGGCGCCGTGATGATCAGCGGCGGCCAGATCACCAGGAACGAGGGCCTGAACGGGGCCGTGAAGGCGAGCAGGCCGTGGCGCACGGCCGCGTGGCGCAGCCGCGCCCCGGTCTCGGGAGTCGGCGTCTCGATGCCGGTGAACAGGCCCAGTTGCCGACTGCCGATCACGAACTCCGGGAACATTGCCTGCAACGCCTGGTAGCCCTGGCTCAGTCGCTCGCCCATCGCCACCACGTTGCTCAGCAGGGCCGGGTCCGACAGCAGTTCGAGCGCCTTGGCGGCCACCAGGCAGCCGATCTCCGAGCCGGAAAAGGTGGATGGATGGGCCAGAGGCACCTCGTCGACGAACGCCAGCACCCGGTCGTTGAACAGGCAGGCCGCGATCGGGTAATAACCACCGCCCAGCGCCTTTCCGACCACCGCCATGTCGGGCACGATGCCCCAGTTCTCGAACGAAAACAGCTTCCCGGTGCGTCCCATGCCGGCCTGGACCTCGTCGCAGATCAGCAGCACGCCGTGCCGGTCGCACAATGCGCGCAGCGCCTGCAGGTAGCCGGGCGGCGGCAGCAGCGCTCCGGCCGAACCCTGGGCCGCCTCGAGCAGAACCGCGGCCGTGTCTGCGTCCATCGCCCGCGACACGGCGTCGATATCGCCATACGGCACCGGAACGATGCCCGGCGTCAGCGGACCGTAACGCGCGTTGATACCGGCGGGCGCGGCCGCAAGGCCGAATCCGACGAAGCCGTGGTAGGCCTGGTCCATCGTGATGATGTTGCGGCGGCCGGTCGCCCCGCGCGCGAACTTGCACGCCGCCTCGATGGCTTCGCCACCGGTCACGGCAAACTGCACATGGTCCAGGTTCCCCGGCGCCGCCTGGGCGAGCTTCTCGGCCATCCGGGCACGAATGGCCGACAACAGCATCCAGTCGCCCATGTCGGTGTCCCGCGCGGCCGTTGCCAGCACCCGGGCGACTTCCGGATGGCGGTGACCGAGGTTGAAGACGCCACCGGCACAACGGCAGTCGATGAAACTGCGGCCGTCGATGTCGTGGATCGTCACGCCCGCAGCCGCGCCCTGGACCAGCCCATAACCGGCCGTCGCATGCATCGCTTTCACGCGGCCGGAGGAAATATGCCTGGCGGTCAGATCGCAGGCGGCTCGGCTGGCAGAAACAAGCTCGGTCGTCATGGACGCCCCTGGTTCACGGCGGCACCCGCGCCATCACCTGCCGGATGGGCCCTGGGGTGGTGACAGGCGACACGGTGGCCATCGCCGGCAAGCTCAGGGTTTTCGGTCGAGCACAACGCGCCGGCCTTCGGGCAGCGATTGCGAAATGCGCAACCATCGATCCGGGCCAGCGGACTCGGCTGTTCCGCCTTCAGCATCGTGTACTCGGACGCCGGCAGCGGATGGAGCCGGGGTACGGCGGCCATCAGGGCGTTGGTATAGGGATGCTGCGGCCGCAGGAAGACGTCTTCGGTCGCGCCGCTCTCGACGATCCGGCCCAGGTACATCACGGCCACGTGGTCGCACACCCGGCGCACCACCGCCATGTCATGGCTGATGAAGACCATGGTCATGCCGAGATCGCGGATCAGCTTGGCCAGCAGGTTCAGCACCGAGGTCTGAACCGACACGTCGAGCGCGGCCGTAGGCTCGTCGGCGATCAGGATATCGGGTTCGAGCGCCAACGCGCGCGCGATGGCGATGCGCTGGCGCTGCCCGCCGGACAGGCCGCCGGGCTTCTTGTCCAGCGCCTGCACCGGCATGTGCACCTGTTCCATCAGTTCGCGGCACCGCGTCTCGATGCGCTCCCGGGGCACGATGTCGTGAAAGCGCAGCAGTTGCTCCAGCATCCGGCGCGTCGTCATCGCGGGGTTGAGCGAGGAGCCCGGATCCTGGAACACCATCTGGATGCGCCGCCGCTGCGCGGGCGCGCGTACCGCGCCCAGCGCAACACCCTGCAGCGACACGGATCCACCGGTCGGCGCCGTCAATCCGCTGAGCACGCGTGCCAGGGTGGACTTGCCGCAGCCCGATTCGCCGACGATGCCGAAGACCGTGCCTTTGGCAACGTCCAGCGAAACCGAACGCAGGGCGCGCAGAATCGCCGGTGCGCGGGAACTGCCGCCCACCGGGAAGTCCACACTCAGATCGCGCACCCGCAGCCAGTCACCCGCTGCGCCCGCTGTTGCGCTGCGCGCGGCGGAACGCGTGCCCGGCAAGGATCCGGCGGTGCTCATGCGACTCTCCCCGCCTTGAAACAAGCGACGCTGACGCCTGCGCCCTGATCCTCGAGCGCCGGAGTTGCACCGCTGCACTCGGCACCCGCCAGCGGGCAGCGGGGCGCAAAGCGGCAGCCAAGCGGAAAATCGACCGGGCTCGGCGGTGTGCCCTCGATCGGCGTCAATTCGCCCGTCGACGCCTCGATGTCCGGAAGCGCCGCCAGCAGCGCGCGGGTGTAGGGATGCCGGGGATTGGCAAACACCTCGGCGCACGGACCCGACTCGACGATCAGTCCGGCATACATGACGCAGATCCGGTCTGCGATCTGGCGCACCAGCGCCAGATCGTGCGTGACGAAGACGATGCCCAGCCCGTCCTGCTTTTGCAGGTCGCGCAGCAGATCCACGATCTGCGCCTGTATCGTGACGTCCAGCGCGGTCGTGGGTTCGTCGCACAACAGGATCTCGGACGCGCATGCCAGTGCCATGGAGATCACGACGCGTTGCTTCAATCCCCCCGACATTTCGTGCGGCCAGAAGCGCACGCGGTTCTCGGGATCCGGCACGCCGACACGCCGCAGCAGTTCCACGACGCGCGATTTGCTCTCGGCGCGCGTGCAGCCGGAGTGCTCGCGCACGATCTCGGCAATCAGGTCGCCGACGCGCATCAGCGGGTCCAGCGCAGCGCCCGGCTCCTGCGAGATCAGGCTGATCCTGCGACCACGCAGCTCGCGCGCAGCACGTTCGACCAGTGTGCCGCCCTCGGCGATCTGCTGCCGGCCGGTTCCACGCGACAGGCCGTCGGGCAACAGATCGAGGATCGCCTTGAGCGTCAGGCTCTTGCCCGAGCCGGACTCGCCGACGATTCCGAGGCACTCGCCGGCGTCGAGGAACAGGTCGACGGGGCCGACCGGCGATACGACCCTGCCATGCGACGCCAGATCGACGCGCAGGTTCTCGATGTTCAGGATGCGTGTCACCGGCCAACCTCCAAGCTGCGCCCTGCGGGATCCGCCTGGGGAAAGGCCCGGCAGATCACCAGGGTACCTTCGTGCTGCGCACTGCGGTATCCGCTCTTGGGGCGACCCGGCGCGCTCATGACCGGTACCAATCGTCCAGGCCATCGGCAATCAGCGACAGCGCAATGCCGAACACCATCAGCATCAAGCCGGGCATCACCGCCAGGCGCCAGTGGCTGTGCAGGAAGGGCTGGCCTTCCGCGATCATGCGTCCCCATTCAGCGGTGGGCGGCTGAATGCCCACGCCCAGGAACGACAACGAGCTCAGCACCAGCACCATGAGCACGATGTCCGACATGAAATAGATCAGCGTCTGCGGCAATGCGTTGGGCATGACGTGCGTGACCAGGATATTCATCTCCGGCAGGCCCGTCACCCGCGCCGCCGCGACGAACTCCAGCGATCGCAGCCGCAGCACTTCGCCCCGCGTCAGGCGCGCGTACCCGACCCACGCGATGGCCGTCGCCGCGACGATGAACGAGGTGGCCCCGCTGCCCAGCGCAAACACCAGCACCAGCAGGAACACGTACACCGGGAACGCCTGCACCAGGTCCGCTGCCCGGCTGACGATCATGTCGGGCAGCCGCCCGAAATAGCCGGCCACCGCACCCACGGCGGTGCCGATCACCATCGGGAAGAACGCGGCCAGGAACGCGACCGGAAGGTCGACGCGGATGGCGATCAGCAGCCGGATCAGGAAGTCGCGGCCCAGCTGGTCGGTTCCAAGCCAGTGCGCGGCGCTGGGGGCCTGCAGGCGACTCAGGATGTCCGTCTTGTCCGGATCGAACGGCAACAGCATCGGGCCCAGCACACCGAGGACCACGTACACGCACAGGATGCCGATCCCGGTCTTGACCTTCGCCGGCAATGGCTTGCGCGCCGCACGCTGCAGCTCGCCCGGCGCGCCGGTGGACACGGCGGCTGCAGCGGGTGTCATCACTGCAGACCCCCGCGCGGATTCAGGAACGAGACCAGGATGTCCACCGTCAGGTGGACAAACGTGACGAAGAACGCCGTCACCAGCGTGATGCCCTGGATGATCGGAAAATCACGCTGCGAAACCGCGGTGACCAGCACCTGCCCCAGGCCGGGCAATGCAAAGGTCTTTTCGATCACCAGGCTGACGAAGATCATCGGCCCCACCTGGACCGAGATCATCGTGAGCAGGATGATGGCCGCGTGGCGCGACAGGTGGCGCAGCAGGATCGCCCTTTCGCTCAGGCCCGCGGCCCGCGACATCATCACGAAGTCCTGGCGGTACAGGCCGATGAATTTGGCGCGCAGCGCGCGGATCATGACCGGGGAAATCGCGATCGCAAACGTGGCTGCCGGCAGCACGATGGAATGCAGGTGGCCGGCGAATCCTTCGCCGAAGCCGGAAATCGGAAACAGGCCCGTGGGCAGCGCAACCAGCAGGATCAGCATCAGGCCGACCCAATAGGTCGGCATGCTGATACCCCCGACGCTCAGCCCGATCAGGCTGTAGTCCAGCAGGCTGTCCTTGCTGCGCGCCGATGCCGCGGAGACCACGGACGAGACGAGCACGCTCAACAGCGTTCCGCTCACCAGCAGCCAGATCGTCGGCGCCATGCGGTCCACGATGATGGAATTCACCGTGCGTCCGGACCGGGTGGATGTGCCCAGGTCACCCTGCAAGGCATTGCCGACGTAGGTCAGGTACTGCACCGGCAGGGATTTGTCCAGGCCGAGGTCGACCCGGATTTTCTGCACGGCCTCCTCGCTGGCATTGAGGCCGCCGATGGCACGCGCCGGGTCGCCGGGAATCACATGCAGCAGCAGCAGCACGAGAAACATGATCGCGGCCATCAGCGGGATCGTCTGCAACAGACGCTTCGCTATGAAACCGGCGTGGGACATGGGTTGATCCTTGCTATCGAGGGGATGGCTGGCGGCATCGAACCGGGCGTCGCAGCCCGGGTCAATGCCTGGACGCGACAACCGGTCAGTTTAACGTTCCAGCCGGATGGCATCGAGCCGGTAGGCCGTGGTCACGACCGGGGCCAGGCCCTTGACGCCGTCCGCCACGCCAAACACGGTGGCCGGGTGGCCGACCGGAGCGGCCGAATAACTGGCCCGCATCAGGTTCTCAAATTTCCCGACGGCCGCCTTGCGGCTGGCCGCGTCCTTGGCCGTGCGGTATTCGTTGAGCGTCGCGCCGATGGCCTTGCCGTCCCATCCGCCAAGCGGGCCGAACGCAGACGCGTAGAAGTTCAGCATCTCCGCGGCGGTCGTGCCGAAAGTCGTGTTGCCGAGCAGCCAGACATCGAAATCGCTCTTGAGGACCTGTCCCATGACGGTATTGAAATCCGACACGTTGAGCTCGACCTGGAAACCGGCCGCCTGCAATTGCGACTGGATGGCCTGTACCAGCACCTCGTCGACACCGCGGATATAGGCCGCGCTCAGTCGGATCTTGGCGCCAGGAGTCGGTGACGCGGCCAGCGCGGCCTTGGCGGCCTTGAGGTCGAAGTCCCACTTGCCGTTGGTCGCCGGCACGGTGTCGGCCGTGCCCGGCATCAGCAAGCCCTGGATCGGCGTGGACAGATTGGGCCACAACGCCTTGCGGATCGCCTCGCGGTCGACCGCCATGGACAGGGCCTTGCGCGCCTCGATATTGTTGAACGGCGGCTTGTTGTTGTTCGTGTAAAGCAACATGGTCCGCGCGGTGGGATTGACGACGAGCTGGTTCTTCTTCGGAATCTGGTCGATGAAGTCGAAGCGCACACTCTCGTAGATATCGATACCGCCCGACTTGAAGGCGGCCAGGCGTTCGTTGTCACCCTGGATGATCTTCATCTTGACGGTATCGAGCGAGGTCTTTGCCGCATTCCAGTAGCTGGCATTCTTGGACAGGGTCATCGACGATCCAGGCGTCCATTCACCCAGTGTGAACGGTCCGGACGCAACCGGCGCGGCAAAGAACTCCTCGAGCTTCTTGCCGCCATAGTTGTCGGGCACGATGTAGACCCACAACAGGCCGGACAGGAAGAGGTTGTCGGTTCCCGCCAACGTGACTTTCACGCTGTTGTTCCCGGCAGCCTGCACTGCGGTGACACCGGCCAGCAGGCCCTTGTAGTTGTTCGACTTCTGGCGTGCCTCGTTGATCGAGAAGGCCACATCGGCCGCCGTCAGGGGCTTGCCATTCGAAAACTTGGCGTTCGCGCGCAGCTTGAACGTGTAGGTGTTGGCCGCCGCATCGAAGGTCCAGCTTTCCGCCAGGCCGGGGCCGTAGCCCTGCTCGTTCTTCGCGCCGTACACCAGCGTGTCGAACACCGCCGGGTGCACGATCTCGTCCTCGATCGTCGCGTGAGCGAAGACGTTCATCGACGATACGTCCGCCGGCCGTCCGATCGTCAGTGTTCCGCCGCCCTTCTGCGCGAGTGCCAGAGGTGCGGCACAGGCCAGGGATGCGGCCATTGCGGTCGAAAGCAGGATTCTGCGGCTGATCGCCGGGGCAAATTGGATTTTCATGCGGGTCTCCTCGTGATGGTGGCTTGGTGGGGTGGGTGGTGTTGATGGAAAAGATTGGATTTTCATGCGGGTCTCCTCGTGATGGTGGCTTGGTGGGGTGGGTGGTGTTGATGGAAAAGTCATGTCGGCGCCTGAGAACGCGGGCGTGAACGTCGTCGGTCGATGATTTCTGGCTCTTGATCGGGTTCGATGCCGTTTCGGTCGACGGGCGCTCCGGATTTGCGGAAGCGCCCTTCGCGTCCTACTTCTGCAGCGCCCTTTTCATCGCTCCTGCAAAGGCATCGATCACCTGGTCCGCCTCCGCCTTGGACAGCACCAGCGGGGGCGCGATCAGGATCACGTTGTTGCGACCAGGGACGGTATTCGTATTGCGCCCCAGCAAGACCCCGTGACGCACGCAGTCGGTGGTGATGCCGACCATCTGCGCATCGCCCAGGGGCACCTTGGTTTGCCGGTCCTGAACGAGTTCGACGCCCGTCAGCATGCCCTTGCCGCGCACTTCGCCGACCAGGGGATGCTCGCTGAGCAGGGCACGCAGTTGCGTGCGGGTGTACTCGCCGACGGTGTTCGCGTTCTCGGCCAGACCCTCCTCCTCGACGATCTCGATCGCCCTGAGCGACACGGCAGCCGCCACCGGATGGCCGCCATAGGTATTGACTTGCCGGAAGTGCTGCAGCTTGGTCGGATCACCGCCGAATTTCTCGAAGATGTGCTCCTTGACGACCGTGGCCGCCACCGGCAGGTAGCCGCTGCCCAGGCCCTTCGCGAAAGTCATGATGTCCGCCTCGACGCCCCAGTGCTGGTAGCCGAACATCTTTCCGAGCCGGCCGAATCCCGAGACGACCTCGTCGTAGATCAGCAGCACGCCGTAGCGGTCGCAGATCTCGCGCACCCGCCGGATGTAGTTGTCGGGCGGCACGATGACGCCGCCACCGGAGATCACCGGTTCCATGATGAAGGCCGCCACCGTCTCGGCGCCTTCGTGGATGATGGTCTCCTCCAGCAGCACGGCGCACTGCTCGGCGTGCTCCTCGGCGGTCAGCTTGGGATGGCCGCGGTACGGGTACGGCGGCATGACGTGGATGAAGCCCACCGGACCAGGGTCGTACCCGACCTTGCGCTCCGCCTGGCCGGTCGCGGCCATGGCCCCCATCGTCGCGCCATGGTAGGCACGATAACGCGAGATGATCTTGAACCGCCGCTCGCCGCCGTTGCCGGCCTGCTGATGGTATTGGCGCGCGATCTTGAACGCTGTCTCGTTGGCCTCGGAGCCGCTGGACGAGAAATAGACGTGGCAATCGAAGCCGAGCAGCTGCTGGATTTTCTCTGCGAAGTCGACCACCGGACCGCTGGTGAGCATGGGCGCCAGGTAGTTGAGCTCGCGCATCTGCCGGGCCGCTATTTCGCCCAGTTCCGAGCGCCCGTAGCCGATGTTCACGCACCAGAGCCCGGCAAGCGCGTCCAGCATGCGATTGCCGTTCTGGTCCGTCAAGAAGCAGCCCTTGGCACTGACGATGCGGTTCGGCGTGGTGCCGCGCATCGGTTGGTGTTGCGTCAACGGCCGCCACAAATGGTCCGGGAGGGCCTGGATGTTCGTCGTCATGGTCGTCTCCTGTGTCAAATTCAAGTCAATTCAGAAACCAGCCCGCCCATGGCGGCCGGCGCGAGTGATGGTGGGGCGCGATCGGGCCCGCTCTTGTCCGCCTGCTCACACAACGGGTCCCGTGCCGCAGACCAGCATGTACTTGGATACGGTCTCGCGGATGTCCCAGCGCACGGCAGAGCCCTTCGGGAAGAAGAAACTGTCGCCCGCCTTGATCTCGATCGGGTCTGCGCTGTCGACGGTGACCAAAGCCTTGCCGCCAAACAGGCTGACAAACTCGTTGAACGGCAGCGACGCCATTTCGATGACACCTGGCGTACAGGACCAGATACCCACGACCGGACCCGACCCGGGGGATCCACCGTCGATGCGGAGCGATTTTCGGGGCGCGCCGGACAGGACTGTCCAGCCGTCCTTCTCCAGGGCGTGATGCGGCAGGACCTTGTCCTGCGCGACACCCTGCCGGTAGTCGAACCGGGTGTTCATGCCAGGCATCACTCGATCGCCGTACGGATGCGCATCTCGACCAGGCCCTGCGTGATCGGCGACGGGACGGCCTCGGTGACGACTTCGATGAACGCCGGCTGACGCTGTTCGCGGGCGGCTTGCAGCGCGGCGCGCAGGCTGCCCACGTCCGGCGCCTGCTGCGAAAAGGCGCCTGTCGCCGCCAGGATCGGGTGAAACTCCTTTTTGCGCAGCGAAGTCGCGACGATCCTGCCGGCCCACATCGCCTTCTGCTGGTTCTGGATCATCCCCCATTGCGAGTTGTTGGCCACGACCATGGTGACCGGAAGGTCGAGGTCGAGCGCGGTGTCCATCGGCGTGAAGCCGGGCGCCAGGCCGAACGATCCGTCGCCGGTGATCAGCACCACGCGCGAATCCGGGTTGGCCATCTGGATGGCGGTCGCGAATGCCGGTCCGGTCCCCATCTGCTCCCAGGGTCCGGGCGCGAAAATGGCCTTGATCGGGTGGGCCTGCAGGGCCCATGCATTGATCGCCATTTCGAACCAGGAGGCGATGTCGCCGCCGTCGATCACGCAGATGTCGTTCTCGCGCAGCGACATCAGCACCTCGTAGCACAGGCGCAGCGGATGCATGGTGCCGCCCGCGTCGCCCGTCAGGACCTCGCTGAATTCGGCCACATGTTGCCGGCGACGTGCCTGCAGGCGTTCGAGCCAATCGGGTGCCATCGACTTGCCCAGATCCGGCACTTCAGCCAGGGCTTTGACGAGCATCCCGACGTCGCTGCAGACGCGCACATCCGCCAGCGCGTTGTTGCTGAGTTCGCGCGCCGTCGCATTCACGGTGATCAGCAGCGAGTTCGGGTTGACCAGCGGCGCCTCGCCGTAGTTGACCGGGAAGTCGAGCTGGCCGCCGAGCATGAGCACCACGTCCGCTTCCGCGCCGATCATGCGCGACGCATGGTTCTGGTGGTAGTCGATCAGGCCCAGGGCACAGCGGTGCCCCTGGTCGATCGACTTGGAATGGGTCAGGGGCACGAAGACCGGGATGTTCCACTTGTCGCACAGCGCGGCAAGGTCCTTGTCGGCCCGGCCGTACCAGACTTGCGGGCCGGCAATCACGACCGGCTTCTTCGCCGCGCGAAGCGCCTTGGCGATATCCGCCACATCGGCCGGATTCGGCGCGGGCCGGTGGATCTTGTTGCGGGTACGGTCGTACCGGCGCGCGCCCTGTGCCGGCTCGGCTTCGAGCTGCTTCGTGAACAGGAAATTGGTCGGTATGCACAGCTGCACCGGCCCGGTCGGATGTTGCGTCGCAATATCCCAGGCCTTGTCAAGGAACCATTCGATGCGCTGCGCTTCATTGACCTCGACCGAATACTTGGTCATGCAGCGCACGACCTCGGCCTGCGGCATTTCCTTGAAGCCCTGGTTGTCGAAGTTGTGCGAATTCGACGTCGCGCTGATGAAGATGACCGGATCGCCTGCGTAGCTTGCTTCGGCCACCGCGGAAATGTAGTTCGTGAAGCCACTGGGCTCGGCGATGCAGACCGACGGCTCCCGGGTGCAACGGGCCGTCGCCGTCGCGAGGAAGCCGGCCTCCATCTCGTTGCGGGTGCCAACCACCTCGATGCCGTATTGCTCGCAACCCATGTAGATGGGGTTGATAAAGCCGCCGCAGAGTGAAAATACCCGCTTGACGCCCTTGTCGCGCAGGGCCCGCGCCAACATGGCGCCGCCGGTGATCTTGCCTGCAGCAGTGCTGCCTATGTCAATCATGTCGTGTTCCTCGGAGGTGGGGTTGCATCCGGGCAGGGCCGTCGCAACAGATGATCTGGAACTCACTGTAGGGTTTGCTCCCGCACAATGGAAATTGATCTTTCGTATGCGATACATTCACGCGTCCAATGAATGGTGTTCTGATGCATACGGGGGGTAGGTTCATGGATACTTGTGGCGCTGATCGGGAGCGGATCGCACAAGCGATCCAGCTCTATTTCGACGGAATGCACTACCGGGATCTGGTTCGGCTGCGCAAGGCGTTCCATCCTGCGGCCTGCCTGTTCGGGTATCGCCAGCAGCAGTGCCTGCACGTTCCGGTGGAGGACTGGTTGCGGATCGTCGAATCGAGGCCCGTGCCGGCGAGCAACGGCGAGCCCCACGACATGCGGATCATGTCGACCGACATCAGCGGTTGCGTCGCGACCGCGAAGGTGGCGTACCTGTACCAGGGATTGCGGTTTGTCGACCACCTGACCCTGCTGAGGACGACCGATGGTGAATGGGTCATCGTCAACAAGGCGTTCCAATGTGAATCGCAGGAGTGACCTTATCGGGCGCCTGGTCCATGCCGCGCAGGCGGCGCATTCCCGTCGAGCCACGCTGCAAAGGCATCCGTTCCCGTGATCTTCAGATCGAACTGCCGCCCGGCCCGAAGGCAGGCCTCGAACAGGTTCTGCCCGTGCGAGCGCGCGCAGGAAATGACGAAGCCCGGCACCGCAGCCCTCAGGTTGACCAACTGCACGCGCATGCCGTGACAGGCCGTCGCAAGGAACAGCGGGCCCTGGGTCTCGCGCGGCTCCACGTCCACGGTCACCAGGCGCTGCACCACGTCCGTTGCCTTGGCGCCCCACAACCCCAGCAGGACCCAGCCGTCGGTCAGGTCGGTGTAGGCCGCATCCGTCCATTGCGGCGGCGCCGAGCTTGCCAGGTCGAAGACGATCGCCTGCTGCGGTGTCAGGCGGCCAACCAGCGCCTGGCCATTCCAGATCGCCTGGCCCGGCCTGGACACGCCCAGGGCGTCGGCCGCCGGACCGTGCACGACGGCCTTGGGTCGGTGGCTGAGATCGGCCAGTGCGACCGCGCAATCGCCCGCTGGCGGCTCGAATCGCTCGACCACGGGCCAGCCGCTCCAGGTGCCTTCGATGGGCTTGCCGGCCCAGGCGGGCAGCATGATGGTTCGGGTATGGGTCATCACATCTTCATCCTGTCACCGCTCGGGTCGTAGAACGGCGGCTTCGCGAACGCGGCCCGGGCCTGCTGGCCACCGTCGAACCACAGATCCACCGTTCCGCCTTCGCGCCAGTCCGCGTGCGGTGCAACCAGGGCCAGCCCGATGCTCTTGTCGAGAAGGGGGCTGTAGCGGATCGACGTCACGCGTCCGAGTTGGGCTTCACCCTTGACCACCAGCGCGCCATCGCGCACTGTCGAGCGGCCATTCACGCTGAAGGCGATGACCTGCTCGCGCAATGGCTGGTCGGCGTACAAGTCCAGCATCGGCTTGCCGACGGTCTCCGTCTTCTTGCGGTTGAGCATCCAGCCGAACGAGGATTCGAACAGGTTGGTGAACGAATCGGTATCCAGACCCGGGACCAGATGGCCCTTTTCCAACCGGCAGATATTGAGCGCTTCGAGTCCGAACGGCTTGAGCCCCAGCGGCTTGCCCGCCTGGAGCAGCTGGTTCCACAGGAACACCGCCTGGCTCGACGGGCACATCAGCTCGAAGCTCATCTCGCCCACGAAACCCATGCGCATCGCGATGACCGGGACCCCGGCCACCTCCAGCTGCATCCAGTTCAGGTACGGAAACGCCTGGTCGGACACATCCGCGTCGGTCAGCTTGGCGAGTATTTCACGGGACTTCGGGCCGGCCAGGTTGATGCCCGCGCGGGCATCGGTCAGGTTCACGACGTGGACGTCCCAGTTCTCCTCGCGGCACCAGCGGCCGTACCACTCCTCGGTCAGCGGCGCGCGCGCGCCAACCGTGGTCACCAGATAGTCGTCCTGTGCCATCTTGAGCGTGACGCCATCGTCCAGCAGCACGCCCTCCTCGTTGCACGAGGCGTGGTACAGGATCTTGTTGGCGGCCAGGTTGTCGACGCGCTTGGTCAGCACCCGGTTGAGCAGCTTGTCGGCGTCCGGCCCGAACACGCGGAACTTGCCCAGCACCGAGACATCGCAGATGCCCGCCGTCCGGTGGACGGCCAGGCTTTCGGCCTCCTCGTCGCCGAAGTCCATCATGCGCATCCACTGGCCCAGCCGCACCGCATTGCCGCCCTGCGCCACCTGCACATGGTGCAGCGGCGAGAGCTGCGGGTGATCGTGGTGCCCGGCAGCCATCGCGCCCAGGCTCATGGAGGACACCGGCGGCCGGGTTGTCGGCAGCACGCGCGACTGCAGCTCGGGGCGCTTGCTGGCGAGCAGGTGCGCGAAGTGGGCTTCGCACATCGCACCCTGGCAGGCGCCCTGAGTCGCGGTCGTGTACCGCTTGCAGGTCTCGATGTTGTTGAACCCCTCGGCAATGGCCTGCTCGACGTTCTTCTCGCTGACATCGTGGCAATAGCAGACAAAGCTCTTGGCCTTCCTCTGCTCTGCCGTCAGCATCGGCTGCAGATAGACCGCCTTGATGGCAACCGGCGCAGCGGGCGCTCGATCCGCCACGTGCCCGGTCGCGCCGACATCGATGCCGATACCCTTCAAGACGCTCGCCGCCGCGCTGCGCCCCTGCGCCTTGATCGCCTCGGGATCCTGCAGGCCCAGCACTCTTCCGGCCGCCCGGTAGGGCGCGGGCAACTGCTCGGGCAGATAGAAGTTGAGTCCGGTGTCGTAGTTCATCCTGGCGCCGATCTGCCCGAACAGCTTGTGCCTGGGGTAACGGCCGGCCGAGGCGACGATGGCATCGCACGCCACGCTCTGTGCGTCGGAGCCATCGAGCGCCGCCAGCGTGGCACCCGTGACCCGGCGCCCACCGTTCGATCCCGTGAGCGTGTAGCCGCACCAGGTCTTGACCCCCTTGGCGGCAAGCTGCTCGAGCAGCGCCGGATCCATGCCCTTGGCCCGAAAGTCCACCACACCCGCGAGCGCGATGCCCTTGTCCAGCATCTCCAGCCCGACCCGCGCCAGCTGGTCGTCTCCGCCGGCCAGCAGGACCTGCTGCCCGGGCCTGACGCCCCACCGATGCAGCATTCTTTGCGCCGCCTCGGGCAGCATCACGCCGGGCCGGTCGTTGTTCTCGAACAGCATCGGCATCGAGCTGGTTCCGGTGGCGATGACCGTCGTGCGCGCGCGCACATGGTGACTGCGCTCGACGAACCCCTGCGCACCCTGGCCCCCGACGGACTGGATGCAGATGGCCACACCATCGGGATAGATCGCCGATACCCGGGTCGAGGTCAGCACCTGGATGTTGGCGTGGCCCCGCACCCGGGCCATCGATTCCTGCGCCCGCCGGTATCCGGCCTCTCCCTGATACGCCTCGAACCCGCCCAGTTGTGCATCGGCCTCGGCCAGCACCACCCGCACCCCCGCCTGCGCCGCCGTGATGGCAGCCTCCATGCCGGCCAGGCCGCCACCGACCACCAGCATCTCCGGGCTCAGGTTCACCGCATCGAACTGCGGCCGGCCTGCCAGCGCCCGCACCCGACCCATGCTGCCCGGCATCGCGCGCATGATCTCCTTGACACGCAGCCAAAACCACTGCGGCTTGTAGAACATCTTGTAGTAAAAGCCCGTGGGCATGGCCCAGGAGAACGCGCCGGAGATCGCCTTGGCATCGAAGTCGACATTCTCCTGGGGCTGCACCGTCATGCCGTCGCTCACCGCCGTCTGGCAGGTCTTGGTGTGCATGCGCCCATCGACGTTCATGCTGCAGCGCGAACATTCGCCCGACAGGCACGAGGGCGAGCGGCGCCGGTGGTACTTGAACGAACGCGAGAAGGTATCGACCCCCGCGGCCAGCAGCGCGGAGGCCACCGTGTCGCCCTCGAACGCGCCGATGGTTCGCCCTTGGTATGTGAAACGGACGGGCTTGCTGCGGTCGATGACCTGCGTCGCACTGGCGGGCAGACGGCGGTTCATGGGGCTGTTCCCTCGGCGATTTCGTGGGTCACGGTATTGCGCCTTATCTTGAGCCAGACGCCGCAGCCCATGGTGTGGTACCACCATTCGTCCTGGAAGCCGGACATGTTCTCGTGGAAATACAGGTAGTCGCACCAGGCCTTGGCATCGGCCTGCGGCGCCGGAGCCTGCTTGCACTCGCCGCCGAACTTGAATTCGTAGGGATTGCGCGCTCCGCAATTCGGACAGTGGATCAGGAAGGCCATCGGTCAGCCCTTTTCAGATGATGATTTCGCGCACCCGCTGGCGGTTATAGAACCGCTCGAGTGCAAAAGGTTTGATCTTCTCGGGCATGCGCCCGGTGGCGACATACTCGGCCGCGTACTTGCCGCACGCCGGTGTCGCCTTGAATCCGTAGTAGCCCCAGGCGATGTCCAGCGACAGGTTCTCGATGCCGCTGGCACCCATCACCGGGGCCGAGTCGCCGGTGCAGTCACACAGCCCGTTCCAGCTGCGCACCACCCGCGCGTGCGCCAGGTCGGGGAAATACTCCAGGATCGTCGCAACACGCTCCGAGCATTCCTGCCAGGTGGTGTACGAATTCCACGACTGCCAGGGGTCCAGTTGGCCGCCCAGGATCATGTCGCCCTTGAGCGTCTGCTGGGTATACCAGTGCAGGCGCGGCGAGGCCACATACGGGTCCAGAAACGGCGCCATGATGTCGGTCGTCATGACCTGCATAGGGATCGTCACCACCGGAAACTTCACCCCCAGCATGCGCGCGATCTGGGACGAGTATCCGCCCACCGCAACATGGACTTTGGCCGCGGTAATCTCGCCCACATTGGTCTTGACGCCGGTGACGCGTTCGCCCGCAATCTGGAAGCCAGTCACCTCCACGCCGTTGCAGATATCGACACCCAGCCGTCCGGCCGCTTTCGCATAGCCCCACAACGCGGCGTCGTGGTGCACGGTCCCGCCTTCGGGGTGGTACTGCGCCCCGATCACCGGCAGCGCCGGGCGCTCGCTGATGTCCAGCGCCGGCACCAGCTTCTTGATCTCCTGCGGCGTGATCATCTCGATCCGGATGCCCGCCCGGCGCTGCAGGTCGCTTTGCATGCGCATGCTCACCAGTTCGCCGTCGCTGTGCGCCAGCGCGATCAGGCCCTTCTTCTGGACCATCAGGTTCCACTCCAGCTCGGCGCTCAGGCCATCCCACATCTGCAGGCTTTCCTTGTAGAACGGCAGCGTCTCGTGCGCACGCTTGTTGGAGCGCACCATTTCCGTATTGCGCCCCGAGCCACCCGAGCCGATGTAGCGCCGCTCCAGCACCGCGATGCGCTTGACGCCGTGGTAGCGCGCCAGGTTGTAGGCCGCGGCGAGCCCGTGCAGGCCACCGCCCACGACGATCACGTCGTAGCTTTTTTCCGGCTGCTTGTAGCGCAGTATTTGCCCTGTGGTGTCCACCGTCACTCCTGGTTGAATTGGGGCCCGGCCCCGCGGACCGGCTCCCTGCCGGTAGACGCACGACCCCCGGGCCGGTACTGCTGCGCGTTACGGCGCCTTGCCCGTCGCAGCAGCCTCGCGCGCGGCGAGCTCCTGCTTGAGAATCGGTGCACCCAGCGAACAGGAATGGATACCGATGACGCTGACCACCTGCAGCACCGCCATGATCTCCTCGCGCGTGGCGCCCAGCTCCAAAGCCTTTCGGATGTGCGTGCGCACGCCCGGCGCGTACATGTGCGTGCACGACGCATTGACCGCAATGAAGATCAACTCGATCGTCTTGCGATCCAGCGCACCGCTGCGCAGGGTCTGCATGCCCATGGCCATGAATTTCTCGGTCCACACCGGATCGAGTTCGGCAAATTCGTTCCAGTCCGGATTCCAGTTGCCCGTTTCGCGCAAGAGGTCCGTCGTCGGTGTCGTGCTCATGGTTGTCCTTTGTCTGGCTGATGGGCCATAGGTTCTCGAATCGGCGGGTGCAGGCGTCAGGTTGCAATTGGCGCCAGGTCGATACACGGTGATATCGCCGAACTCCGGCACTCCCTTGCACCGCATGGACCGGATCGCAATGTAAAATTTGTGTTGCAACCGTTGCCTTGCGCCGACTTTAAGTGCTGGGTCCGTACAATGGAAATTGAAATTTCGTATGCGACACATTCATGCGCAGAATGACTTGGCCGCCGCCCACCCCGGAAATGCCGCCGGCCATCCAGGCTGCGCCTTGCCACCTGCAGGCGTCCGGAATGATCTCGGCCTGAGACGGCGATGGGTTTTCGGCGCGAAACGGTGGTACCCTGCTGACCGGTCGGAACTGCTCCGGCCTGGAGTTCCTGTTCGAATGACAACTGCGATCGGGCCACGAGCCATGCTTGACCAGAGGTGCGGCCATGAGTCTGCGTAGGCTCGATCTCAATCTGCTGACCGTTTTCGACGCCATATTCGTCGAAGGCAACCTCACCCGTGCCGCGAGCAAGATCGGCATGAGCCAGCCGGCGATGAGCAATGCGCTGAGCCGGTTACGGCACGTCACGAAAGACGACCTGTTCGTGCGGGACGGACGCGGGCTGCACCCGACCCCGGTGGCTGTCGAACTGGCGCCGATCATTCGCCAGGCGCTGAACCTGCTGGAAATGGGACTGGAAACGACGCCGGGACTCAAGGCCGGAAAGCTCCAGGCGTTCTCGATCGCGGGAATGGACTATTACGAGGTGGTCATTCTTCCGAAACTGCTGGCGGTGATCGAAGAACGCGCCCCTGGCACGTCGCTCAAGGCGGCCACCGGAAACTCCTTCGACATGGAGAAGCCCCTGCGATATGGCGATATCGACCTGGTCATCGACTACCTTCCACTGGCCGGTTCCGAGTTCCGCTGTGAGATCCTGTTTGTCGAGACGCGGGTCGTGCTGATGAATGCGAATCCGGCGGTGCCGCGGACCAGCATCTCGCTCGACGAATTCTTGAACCACGGACATGTTTTTCGGGGCGATCGTCCGGGCGAGGAGCGCATCGATCTGGTCGACGAGCTTCTTGGCAGGATGGGCCGGCGAAGGGATATCCGCGTCACGATCAACAACTGGCTTGCCATGCCGGCATTGGTGGCCCAGTCCAAGCTGATCGGGATTGCACCGCGCAGGATCGCGGAGTTGTACGCCGAAAGATTCGGCCTCACGATCGCTCCCCTGCCGTTGGAGGTTCGGCCCATACCGATCTACATGGTCTGGCACGAGAGCCGCGACGACAACCACGCACACCGCTGGCTCCGCGCCCAGCTCAAACGCGTCTGCCGGAACCTTTGAAGCTGCAGGGGCACGGTGCGCCGCGGTCGGTTCCCTTCATCCATGCGGCCACCTTCTGGCCTCTCACGCTGGAACGAATGACCGCGACGGTGGCTGACGCCTGGCCCCCACCTCAATAGCGCCACCCACCGTTCCCGGCATCATTGCGACAATCCTGCCATCCGGGTCCGGTGCAGATCTTCGGGTTCGAGGGACTCGTCATCGGGACTGCGGTCCGGGACCGGGCGGGGCACTGGGATCCGCAGGAGCGGGCGGCCGCCGAGATGCGGGTCAAATGCAAAGGTTTCGCGCCGCCAAGAAGAATTGGCTCGCCAGGCCCAGCTACAACAAGACGCTGACGATCTATTTCAAGCGCTCATCTTGCGCGGCATCCGCTCAGCTGCCAACTTAGAGCGCAGCATCGTGGTCAGTGCGCCAGCCCCCGTCATGCAATTGGTCGCGAACCAACTCAAAGGCATAGGCATATTTTGTCGTGCGCTGGGACCCGCGGGCGTTGCCGCGAGCGATCTCGAAAGCCAGCAGTCGCAGGACGACATCAAGGGGCACCCTCAAGTGAAACCCAAAACATTCAGCAAGCTATACGGTCTGCTGAACCACATGAGTGACATCCGATACGAACACCACAAAGCGAACGTCACCGAATGGATCAATGCCTATGAGACCAATGGGGGGCTGGTCAAACTGATGCGCAAACTGGATCACACCATTCAGCAGATTCGGACCGACTTTCACTTGCAGCACCAAGACCCCATGGTCGCGTACTACAACCTCCATCTCAAGCCACTGCTAGACCGCGAATCCGACACCGATCACTCAGACGACCATAGCAGCGATACCGCTTACCGCATCACGCTGAACCCGCGCGAACCCCGAGACGTCGTCATGAGTGAGTTTGCAGACGTCCCCACCTGGATGCTGGGCACCAGTGGCAGCGGACTGGTGAGAAACATATTGATGCAAGCCGAGGGCGAGGCGCGCGCTGGACACAACCATTTGGCGATCACATTCGAGAAGATTGACTCCAACCCATCGCGCTGGGGCGACAACCAGATGCACAAAGTCTCAAAGTACAGCGAGCCGTTGGGCGTGGCACCTTTTGCACCCGAAATCTTGGGGCAATCCCTCGCGTGCCTGGGGTTTGAGGCCGAGATCGATAGCCACCACGTCAAATTGGCCTGGTGAGGGCATTGCGTTGTTGGACCGCCATTACGCGCATCTCACCAGACAATCAACAAAAACCAAAATCCTAGTTGATAGTTGATTTGATGGTTGAAAACAAAAAACGCGCCAAAAGGCGCGTATTTGCTTGATATTTGGCGGAGTGGACGGGACTCGAACCCGCGACCCCCGGCGTGACAGGCCGGTATTCTAACCAACTGAACTACCACTC
>Ga0222714_10001751_pt1 | contig 24153 bp, 23 predicted proteins | sample C33_3DmetaG_FD_165048 | JGI IMG/M metagenome (GOLD analysis project Ga0222714, IMG submission 165048) | Estuarine water microbial communities from San Francisco Bay, California, United States - C33_3D | ecosystem: Environmental > Aquatic > Marine > Unclassified | place: USA: California...
CGCCCTGATCGCCCCTTCATCCCCGACAAGGAGGACCTCGAGATCACCCATGTCCTGCGCGCGAAGCGCAGCCAAGGCACCCGCGACCTCAGGTCCGGGTGCCCGATCGGTTCCCATCGCGTCGAGGGCTATTCGCACGGGGATTTCCGGGGTTGGGGTGACGGGGCCGGGCGGAGGGCACGCGTGTCAGCCGTCCGCTTCGTCCTATGTCGGCGACCGTCGATCAGTCTTCGACGATGTCGAGGACCGGCTCGCCCTTGTAGTGTCCGCACGTGGGGCAGACACGATGCGGGACTTTCGGGTCGCCGCACTTGGGGCACTCGTGGACGGTCACGCCCTCGGCCTTGTAATGGGTGCGCCGCTTCCGCTTGCGCTGCTTGGACGTGCGCTTCTTTGGAACAGCCATGTCTCACTCGCTCTTCAGACGCCGGAGTGCTTCCCAGCGGGGATCGAACTCATTCTCGCTGCAGTGGCAGGGGCCCTCGTTGAGGTCCGCCCCGCAACGCGAACAGAGCCCTTTGCACTCCGGATCGCAAACTACGTAGGGATTGACCGCGAGGACCACTTCCTCGCGGACTGCTTCGCCAAGGTCCAACTCGGCCTGGTCGGCGTCGAAACCGTACGCGCCGCCATCGCCGTCCTCCTCCGAGCCGTCCGACACGAACACCAGCGTGAGGGCCTGCGCGTAGGGGGTGTCCACCGCCTTGAGGCAGCGCCGGCACTCCTGGCGAAGCCTCCCTTCGACGGTACCCCTGGCGACGACCTCTCCCGTTCCAGCGAACGTCGCCTGAAGCTTCACGACGACGTCACCGTCCCAGAGGAGACCGGCGCCGTCCCACAGCCCGTCCTCCGCGGGAATACTGGCTTCCACGGCGACCGAGCCCTCACGGTCCAGTTGCCCGAGATCGACTCTGAGCATAGTCGGGAAAGCTAGCAACCGCAGGAGGAATGTCCAGCGACGCGGGGTGCCCCCCGGGACGGGCTCAGAGGCCGAGTCGCTCGTGCATCGAGAAGAAGAAGCCGATCTCGACCGCCGCGTTCTCGTCGGAATCCGAAGCGTGGATGGCGTTGCGTCCCTTCGACTCGGCGTAGAGCCTCCGCACGGTGCCCTCGGCCGCCTGGGCAGGATCCGTGGCGCCGATCGCGTCCCGAAGCTTCGCCACCGCGTCATCCGCCTCGAGGACCATCGGCATGACCGGTCCGGACGTCATGAAGTCGACCAGCTCGTCGTAGAACGGGCGCCCGGCGTGCACGGCGTAGAACGCGCCTGCCTGGGTCTTGTCGAGCGTGGTGAGGCGCAGGGCGCGGACCGTGAAGCCCGCGGACTCGAGGTGCGCGAGGATCTTACCGGCCTTTCCCGATCCGACCGCGTCGGGCTTGATGATCGCCAGTGTGAGGCTCATGAACGTTCGTCCGGGTTGTCTGAGGGTTCTTTGTGTGCGGGCCGGAGCGCTTCGAGGACCGCGTCTCTCGTGATCAGGCCCACCAGCTCTCCGTCGCGGACGACGGGGAGCTGCTGGACCTTCCTGTTCACCATCGTGCGCGCGGCGTCGACCAGCGGCTGCGTCTCGGACACGCAGAGCACGGCACGCGTCATGACGTCCCGCGCCCTTCTCGGGGTACCGGAGCCGACGCCCCCGACCCCCTCCCTTCGTCTCTCCTGGGCAGCTCCGTCATCGAGGACTTCACGCAGGGCGTCGCCGGCGGTGATGATTCCGAGGACCTCGTAGCGTTCTCCAACCACGGGTACCGCCGGCACGGAGCGGCGGACCATCAGATCCACCACCTCCGCCAGAGGCGTGTCCGCATAAACCCGGTACTGCACGGGCTGGATGGCGTGCTGCACGAGCAGCTTCTCACCCGTGGGCTTCTTCACGATGACCTCCCTCGTTGCACGCCCCGGGAACCCACGGGGACGGAGGACGGTGGTCCGCACGTCAGGCGATCGCATCTTGGATGAGTCCCACGATGTCGGCCGGACGCTTCGCCACGGCGATGCCGTTGTCCGCGAACGCCTTCATTTTCTCTTCCGCCGTGCCCGCCGACCCGCTGATGATCGCTCCCGCGTGGCCCATGCGGCGGCCCGGAGGCGCCGTCTGACCGGCGATGAAGCCCACGACGGGCTTCGTCATGTGCTCCTTCACGAAGGCGGCCGCTTCCTGCTCGTCCGTGCCGCCGATCTCGCCGATCATCACCACCGCGGTCGTGTCGGGGTCGGCCTGGAAGGCCTTGAGACAGTCGATGAAATTCGTTCCGATGAGCGGGTCACCGCCGATGCCGACGCACGTGGTCTGGCCGAGTCCGACGTTGGTCAGCTGGAAGACCGCCTCGTACGTGAGCGTCCCCGAGCGGGACACGACGCCGATGGGGCCCTCCGTCACGATCTGAGCCGGCAGGATTCCCACCTTGGACTTTCCGGGGGAGATCAGGCCCGGGCAGTTCGGCCCGAGGACGCGCACGCCCTTGTCACGGGCGAACGCGTGGGCGCGCGCCATGTCCAGCACCGGTACGCCCTCGGTGATCGCCACGACGAAGGTGACCCCGGAGTCGGCGGCCTCCAGCACGGCATCTGCGGCGAACGCGGGCGGCACGTAGATGACCGAGGTATTGGCCCCGGTCTCGGCCACGGCCTCGTCCATGGAGTTGAAGATCGGAGCGGTCCTGCCGCCCGGGCCTTCGAAGGTCTGTCCACCCTTGCCGGGAGTCACGCCGGCCACGACCTGCGTGCCGTACTCCATCATCTGGCGGGTGTGGAAGGAGCCGTCGCGTCCAGTGATGCCCTGGACGACCAGCCTGGTATCGGAATCGATGAAGATCGACATGTCTGTGCGCCTTACGCGTTGGCCAGCTGAACGGCCTTTTCGACGACCGCGTCCATGGAGGTGTAGGCCGAGAACCCGGCCTTTTCGAGGATCTCGAGCGCGAGCTCTTCGTTGGTGCCCGTGAGACGAATCACGATCGGGACGTCGATCTGGATCCGCTTCGTGGCCTCGACGATCCCGTTGGCCACGTCGTCACAGCGGGTGATTCCACCGAAGATGTTGAAGAGGATCGACTTGACGTTCGGATCCGAGGTGATGATCTCGAGCGCCGCCACGACTTTGTCCGGATTGGACGATCCGCCGATGTCGAGGAAGTTCGCCGGCTCGCCGCCGTAGTACTTCACCAGATCCATGGTCGCCATGGCCAGGCCCGCGCCGTTGACGCAGCAGCCGACGCTTCCGTCGAGCTTCACGTACGAGAGACTCGCCTCGCGGGCCTTCGTCTCCGACGCCGGCTCGGCCGAGTTGTCGCGCATGGCTGCGACGTCGGGCCGACGGAAGAGCTCGTTGTCGTCGATGCTCATCTTGGCGTCGATCGCCTTGACCGCTCCGTCGGGGGTCGTGATGAGCGGATTGATCTCCGTCATCGAGGCCCCGGAGTCCACGAAGGAGTCGTAGAGCCGGGCGATCACGCTGGCGGCCTGCCTGATGTGCGCCGGTTCCTCGTACAGGAAGTTCGCGAGCCAGTAGGCCTGGTGCGGAAGAAGACCGTACCGGGGATCGACGGCAAGTCGGCGGATCGCATCGGGGTTCGTCGCGGCGACCTCCTCGATGTCCATCCCGCCCTCGGCCGAGACCATGAAGGTCGCCGCCTGCGTCTTCCGGTCGACGAGGACCCCGACGTACGCCTCGCTGGCGATGTCCTCTGCCGGCGTGACCAGGACCTTCTCGACCGTCAGCCCCTTGATGTCCATCCCGAGAATCCGGGAGGCGTGCTCACGGGCCGCGGCGGCGTCGGCGGCGTACTTCACGCCCCCCGCCTTGCCCCGGCCTCCGGAGTGGACCTGTGCCTTGACCATGACCGGACCGCCGAAATCCCTCGCGATCGCTTCGGCCTCGTCGGCGGTGGTCGCGATCCTGCCCGGGGGAACGGGAATCCCGGCCGCGATGAAGCGCTCCTTGGCCTGGTACTCGTGGATGTCCATACGTTGTCGGTCGCTGGTTTCTGGTTGTCCCGCGCGTTAGGCCGCGGGAGAGCAAAGGAACCTACCAGAGCACCGGGGGGCGATCAACGGTAGAGGCCGGGGGTCGCGAGGGCCCTTCGGGCTGCGTCACCCGCCGCCGCCCTGGAGCCGCCGCAGGAGTTCGCGGAGCTCGTCCAGGGCCACGCCGTACCCCTGCCAGTCCCCGGCACGGGCGCGGGTCTCGGCCTGCTCGAGGAGCCGCAACGCCTCGACCGGCCAGCTTCCGGTGGCCTGGCCCGGAACCGGCGGTTCCTGGGGCCACGGAGCGTCGGCGACCCCGGCCGGCGCCGGGGCGGCGCGACCGGACAGCTGGACGAAGGCCTCGGGCAGCGTCTCGGTCATGACGACTTCCCTCCCGTCGCTCACCACGAAACGACGAAGCTCGGGAATGGCGTCATTCGTCGCCGCGAGGAAGACCGGTTCGACGTAGAGGAGCCGCTCGCCCACGGGCACCAGGTGCAGGTGCCCGGTCCAGACCTCGCTCCCTCCCGTGCGCCAGAGGGAGAACTGCTGCGAGATCACGGGATCCTGCTCGACCTGTGCCTCGATCTGCCTCGGGCCGAGCAGCTGCTGGTCCACCGGCACGTCCATCAGGACCGTCTCGGGGCGGCCCGCTGCGTCGGTGCGTCCGACGAAGATGGCCGTGAGGTTCTCGCGGCCGCTCGGGACGAAGACGGTGGTGAGGTGAAAGCGCGCCTCCTCCTCGCCCGGAAGCCGCCAGATCCCGTATTCCGCTTCGTACGGCACCGGGCTGGTGCTCTTGGCGAGCTCCTCCGGCTCGCTCCAGACGTCCTGTTGGCCGTGGAAGACGGGTGCGGTCTCCTGGTGGTACTGCAGGAGCACCCTCGACTGCAGGGCCAGGAGCGAGCGGGGGTAGCGCAGATGGCTGCGCAGCCCCTCCGGCATCGACTCCATGGGTTCGAGGAGCCCCGGATACGCCTGGTCGAGGGCGTCGGCGAGGGGATCGTGGATGGGCACCCTGTAGAAGCGGACGTCACCGGTCACCGCATCGACCGTGACCTTGACGCTGTTGCGGACGTAGCGGACGAACCGGCCCGACGTACCGAGGGCGCCCAGCGGGTGCACGGCGGCGAGCGGGAAGGCCCTCGTCCCGGTGAACGCCTCAAGGACCCAGACGATCCGTCCCTCGTGGATGACCGGATAGGGCACTTCCGGAAAGCGGAGGAAGGGCGCGATCGCCTCTGCGCGCTCGACGACGTCCCGTCGGTGGATGAGGCGGCTTTCGGAGTGGATCTCAGAAGAGAACAGGAGGTTCGCGGTACCGAACCGCCAGGCGAGGAGCGCGGAGCGCAGCGCCGAGGAGAGCGGGATCCCCTCGGGGAAGTCCTCGCCGGCGAGCCCGACCACGCCATCGGGGTTTCGGTACTGGTCGTCGCCCGGGGTGACGATCGCGTAGTCGCCCCCCCCGGGCAGCGACCCCGAGCGTACCGCGTATGCTCCGTAGTAGACCTGGGGACGCTGCAGCGTCAGGGGAGTCACGCCGGCGGTACTCTGCGCGGCGACCGGCGGAATGCCGGCGAGGAGCATTTCCGGCCGCCCGTCGGGCGAACGGCGGTTGGCGACGGACGCTACCGCGCCCATCCCGGACACGTATCGCTCGCGGAGGCGCGTGTTCTGCCAGTTGCTTCCCTGGATTCCCTGGATGCCGGCCGGGTCGATCTTCCGGACCGCGATGGCTACGGGAGTCAGCCCTTCCGAGGACGGGTACCGGTCGATGAAGACTCCGTCGAAGTCGTAGTAGGAGAAGCGGGCTTCGACTTCCTGGAAGGTCGTCCGCAATGGGTCCCTCCCCCACACGGGCAGGCCGGCGAACTGACGCGCGGCCTCGTCCCAGTCCAGCGCGACGTCGGCGTCGTGCTGCAAGCTGCGGCGCTCGGTCTCCTCCAGACCGAAACCGCGTCGCGTGAAGTCCAGCGCGTGCTCGATGTAGGGAGTCTCGCGCTGCAGCTCGTTTGGCTCGACACGGAAGTTCTGGATGAGCGACGGATAGACGTTGCCGATGAGGACCGTGGAGAGGACGACGACCGTGAACGAGGTGACGAGCGCCCACCCGCGGTCTCGCAGCGCGCCCCAAGCGGTCGCGGCCCCCGCGCCCGCGCTGATGACGGCGAGGGTGCGGAGCGCGGGAAGTCGGGCATGCGCGTCCGTGAACCCGAAGATCCCCTGCACCGCCGAGCTTCCGCTCATGAGAAGCTCGTAACGGCCCAGCCAGAGTCGCAGCGACAGCAGGAGGAAAGAGATCGCCAGAATCATCCCGAGGTGCACGCGGGCGATGCCGTGCGCCTGAAGGCGCCCGCGCGCCCACGAAACCGCCCCGGTGGCCGCGTACCCCGCCGTGGCGAGCGTGAAGACCAGGATGGCCAGGATCATGGCGTAGGTGATCGCGCTGCCCAGCACCGGGTACCAGAAGACGTAGAAGCCGAGGTCCCGGTTCAGGACGGGATCGGTGACGCCCCACGCCGGGGCTGAGATGGCCAGCAGCGCCTGTCGCCCGATGCCCGGCGGCACGGCGGCCCCGAACCAGAGGCCGATGAGCACCGCGGCGGTGCCGAGCGACCAGGTCACGTACCTCCTGGGGATCTGCTCGGAGATCTCGATGTTCCCGAACCGCCGCCGGATCTGGATGCCGCCCAGCGTGGTCGCCGCGACCCGGAGGTTGAGGAACACGACTGCCGCCACGAGCACGCCAGCGGCCACCTGCACCCCCCACTCCCAGGCCACGCGGCGCCAGAAGACGCCCGCGTAGCCCGCCTGCAGCTGCCAGAGCACTTCGACGTAGAGTCCGGTGAGCGCGCGACCGACGCCCGCGACCAGACCGATCGCGACGAGGATCACGATCAGCCGGCGCCCTCCGTGCAGCGCGCCCGTTCCTCCCCGTGACGACCGGTTCATCGCCTCTTCCCGATCGCGATCAGGGGAGCGACACGCCCTGATCCGCGAGCCAGGCTGCGACCTCGCCTCGGATCTCCGCGAGCCGCTCCGGCGAGCGGGCTTCGAACCGCGCCACGATGACCGGCTGCGTGTTGGAGGTGCGCAGCAGGGCCCAGCCGTCGCCGAAGAGTACGCGCACGCCGTCGACGTCGATGACGTCGTGCAGCGCGCTGAAGTGCTCGACGGCCCGCTCGACGATCTCCCATTTCTGCTGCTCCGTCACGTCGATGCGGATCTCGGGGGTCGAGACGTAGCGTGGAAAGTCCGCGACGCGGGCCGAGAGGGGGCGCTGCGAGCGGCTCAGAAGCTCCACCAGCCGACAGGCGTCGTAGAGCGCGTCGTCGAAGCCGAAGTAGTCGTCGGCCACCATGATGTGACCCGAGAGCTCGCCCGCCAGCAGCGCCCCCGTCTCCTTCATCTTGACCTTTTGAAGTGAGTGTCCCGTCTTCCACATGATCGCCTCGCCACCCGCCGCATCGAACACCTCCGGAAGCGCCTGGCTGCACTTGACGTCGAAGACGAGCTTCTGACCCGGCCCCCGCTTCTCCAGGAGGTCCAGGCCGAACAGGAGCAGCAGCATGTCGCCGCGCACGATGGCTCCGTGCTCGTCGACGGCCCCGATCCGGTCCGCGTCTCCGTCGAAGGCGATCCCGAGATCGTGGGGCGCCGCTCGCACCGCCGCGATGAGATCTTCGAGATTCTCGTCCACGGTCGGGTCGGGATGGTGGTTCGGAAAGGTCCCGTCGGAGTCGCAGAAAAGCGGCGTGATCTCGACACCCATGGCCTCGAAGAGGCGCTCCGCCACGAGTGCTCCGCTCCCGTTTCCGCAGTCCACGGCCACCTTCATCGGCCGTGCGAGGCTGAACCGGCCGGCGACGTCTTCCACGTAGCGGTCGAGCACGTCGACGCGCTCCACGCTTCCTTCCCCCGAGTCGAGGTCGTCGTCCTGGATGCGCCGCAGGAGGCCCTGGATCGCGTCCCCGTAGAGAGCCGCCCGCCCGCACGTCATCTTGATCCCGTTCCACTCCGGCGGATTGTGCGAGCCCGTGATCTGAACGCCTGCATCGGTCCCGAAGGTGACCTCGGACCAGTACAGCACCGGGGTCGGCACGGTGCCGACGTCGAGCACGTCGCCACCCGCGGCGGTGATTCCGCGGATCATGCCGGCGGCGAGGTGGGGGGACGACGTGCGGTTGTCGTGTCCGACGGCGATGCGCGGCCTCTGCCGGCCCGACGAGGCGCGAACGTGGGAGGCCATCGCACGGCCGACCGCCTCTGCGACTTCCGAATCGAGATCCTGCCCCACGATGCCGCGGATGTCGTACTGACGGAAGATGTGGGCCTTCATGGTGACTGCCTCGACGGCACGGGGTCGGGGCCGCCCCCGGTCGTCCGGGGCCGGATGAACGGAGCTACTGGCCCAGTCCGAGCATGCTCCCGCTCAGGGCGCCGAGTCCCTCGACACTGCTCCGGGCGAACTCGAGAGCCGGCGCCGGGAAGATCCCGGTGTAGATGACCACGACGGCTGCCACCATGAGCGCGACGCGCATGGGGAGCGGCACGATCACGAGGTCGTGCTGGTCGTCGCTGATCTGCCGCTTCATCCACATGAACCACGCGAGCCGCAGGTAATACCAGTACGACGCGATGGTCGTGAGGACCAGGACGACGGAGAGATACCAGAGCTGCGCGTCCGCGGCTCCCTGGAGAAGGTAGATCTTCCCCATGAATCCGCCGGTGCCTGGGAAGCCCGCCAGCGAAAGCAGGAAAACCGTGAACACCACGCCCATCGCGGGCTGCGCCCAGCCGAAGCCGGCGTAATCCTCCACCTGCAGGCGCTCCTCCCCCTGGTGCGCCACGCTGATGACGACGGCGAAGGCGCCGATGTTCATCACGGTGTAGACGAGCAGGTAGAAGAGCATGGCCGCGGCCGCAGTCTCATTCGAGGCGGTGACCGCGACGAGGAGGTAGCCGGCGTGGGCGATGCTCGAGTACGCGAGCATCCGCTTCACGTTGGACTGCACCAGCGCGATGACATTGGCGATCACCATCGTTACGGCCGCGAGCCACCAGACGATCGGGTACCACGAATCGTAGGCGCCGTCGAGCGCCACCATGAACACGCGCATGAAGGCGATGAACGCCGCGGCTTTCACGGCGGCGGACATGAACGCCGTGACCGGCGCCGGCGCGCCCTCGTATACGTCCGGGGTCCACATGTGGAACGGGACGGCCGAAACCTTGAAGCCGAAGCCGACTGTCAGGAAGGCGATCCCTGCGGTGAGCAGCGCGGCCGGGGCGGTTCCCGACGCGACCACCCGCCCGATCTCTGCCACGTTCGTGCTGCCCGTGGCACCGTACAGGAGCGCGATGCCGTAGAGGAAGAATCCGGTGGAGAAGGCGCCGAGCAGGAAATACTTCAGGCCAGCCTCGGCCGACTTGCGGTCGCGCCGGTTGAACGCCGTCAGGGCATACACCGCGATCGACATGACCTCGAGGCCCAGGAAGACGACGATGAGGTCGCGGGACCCGGCCATGAACATCATCCCTGCCGTGGAGAGCAGGATCAGGCCGAAGAACTCTCCGGCCTGCAGCCGCTGACGGTACACGTAGGTGAACGACACCAGGATCGAGAGAGCCGCCGCAACGAGGAAGATCCAGTTTGCGAAGAGGCGGAAGCCGTCGAGCGCCACCATCGAGTCGCGGCCGACCTCGTCGACGCCGTACAGCCAACCGTTGGCCATCCCGGCCAGAAGCACGCCGGCGAGCGCGAGCCAGCCCAGGTCCGCGGCGCCACCGAAGCTCGGGTCTCCGCCCTCGGTGGCCGCCCCCTTCCTGTGCCGGCCAGAGACCCCGGCCACCAGGACGGCCATGCCCCAGACGCACAGGATGATCTCCGGAAGGAGCGCCCAGAAGAAATGCAGCTGTCTAGAGAAATCCAGTTCCATGTGTGGCTGTCCGGCTCAGGCGCCTGCGTCGGCGGAGATGCCGGCCTCGGCGCCGGACGGGGTCGGATCGGAATCGGTGACTGCGTCGCTCTCGCCCCGGGTATCGAGGTCGTCGACCTCGGGCCCACCCGCAAACTCGATGCCCGCGGTGTCGAAGCCGGAAGCCTGGGCGTTTGCGCCCTCGACGCGCTCGATCACGGCGCGCACGCTGGGCTCCATCCGGTTGAGCACCGGCGTCGGATGCCACCCGAGGACGATCATGAGTGCGACCAGCGGAGCGAGGATGACCATCTCCCGTGAGGAGAGGTCTTCTATCTCACGGTTCTCGTCCTTCTCCAGCTTGTTGAAAAAGACCGTCTGCACCATGGGGAGCATGTAGTAGGCCGCGAAGATCACGCCCAGCGTGGCCACCATGGCGATCACCGGGTGCGACTCGAACGTGCCGAGCAGCGCCAGGAACTCACCCACGAACCCGCTCGTGCCGGGGAGGCCGATGGAGGCGAGGGCGGTGATGACGAAGGCCGTGGCGAACCACGGCGCCACGCGCGCGATCCCACCGAAGTCGGCGATGGCACGGGTGTGGCGCCGCTCGTAAAGCATGCCGAGCAGGAGGAAGAGCGCGCCGGTGCTGATCCCGTGCGAGATCATGACCACCAGGCCGCCCTGGAGCCCGTTGACCGTCAGGGCGAAGACCCCCAGCACCACGAAGCCCATGTGCGCCACGGACGTGTACGCGACGAGCTTCTTGGCGTCGGGCTGGACCGCGGCCACCCACGCCGTATAGAGGATGCCGATGACACCCAGCACCATCATGGTGGTGACCACCGTCGGGTGCTGGGCGGCGACCGGGAAGAGCGGGAGGAGGAAGCGGAGGAAGCCGTAGGTCCCCATCTTGAGCAGGACCGCCGCCAGAATCACCGAGCCGGGCGTGGGCGCCTCGACGTGGGCGTCGGGCAGCCAGGTGTGCAGCGGGAAGACCGGCACCTTGACGCTGAAGGCGAGCGCGAACGCGCTGAACAGCCAGAGCTGTTCGGTTCCCGTCAGCGGGATCCGGAGCATGTCGGCGTAGGCGAACGTAGGCACGCCGAGCATCGTCTTCGCCTTCCAGAACATGTACAGGATGGCGACGAGCATGAGGAGCGAGCCGAACGCGGTATACAGGAAGAACTTGATCGCCGCGTAGATGCGCCGTTCCCCACCCCAGATGCCGACGATGAAGTACATCGGCACGAGGGTCAGCTCGAAGAATACGTAGAAGAGGAAGACGTCGGTGGCCGTGAACACCCCGACGACGGCCGCCTCGAGGAGCAGCATGAGGGCATAGAACGAGCGCTCACGCTTGGCGATGTAGTTGAACGAACCCAGGATCGCGATGGATGTGCTGAAGGTCGTCAGCATCACCATGAAGAGACTGATCCCGTCGACGCCCAGGGAGTAGCTCACGCCCCAGTCGGGGATCCACGGCACCGAGCTCTGCATCTGCAGGCCGGCCTCGGCGGGGTCGAACGCCCACCACAGGCCGAGGCTCAGGACAAAGACGCCAATGGACCACCAGAAGGCGACCGACTTCGCGCGTGCCTCCTCCGAGGCGAGGACGAGGCCGACACCGAGCACGGGGAGCCAGATGAGCGCGTGCAGGGCCCAGCCGGCGTAGCCGATCGAATCGAGAAGTGCGGTCATGATGGGCGCCTCCTAGAACAGGCTGGCGCCGAGGATGACGAGCACCCCGACGGTGAGGATGAATGCATACGTGTTCACGCTACCGGTCTGGAACATGCTGATGCCCCACCCGAAGGCCTTGGCGATCCAGCCGACGGCGTTGACCACGCCGTCGATGATGAGCGAGTCGATGACCTTCCAGCAGAAGCGTGAGCCCTGGACGATGGGCCTCACCACGACGCGATCGTAGAACTCGTCGATGTAGTACTTGTTGTAGAGGACCTTCGAGAGACCGGTGAGCTCCGTGGTGTCCTCGGCCACCGCGACCACCTTCCGTCCACCGACGAACCGGATCGCGACCGCGACCACGATCGCCGCAGCCACTGTGGAGATGACAGCCCACATGACCTCGCCCCCGCCGAACGGCGCCGCGTGTGCCAGCTCGCCGAGGTGCTCCTCCTGGATGTGGTGGGCCTGAGCCGTGAGGGGCTCGAGCCAGTGGTGCAGCCATTCCGTCATCGGCAGAGCACCAGCTCCGCCCAGGAGCGATGCGCGAAGCGCCTCGGGGACGTTGATCCACCCGCCGAACACGGAAAGCACCGCGAGCACCGCGAGGGGCAGCCACATGACCACGGGGGCCTCGTGCAGGTGCCTGGACTCCTCGGCACCCGTGCGGTTCGCGCCGTGGAAGGTCAGGACCATCATGCGGGTCATGTAGAACGCCGTGAGCATGGCCGCAGCGAGCGCCATGACCCAGTACACCGTGTAAAGCGCCGTGTACGGTGCACCTGCGGCGCCACCGAAAGCCGCGGTCTGCCAAATGATCTCGTCCTTCGAGAAGAAGCCCGCGAACGGCCAGATCCCGGCGATGGCGAGCGTGGCGATCCACATGGTGGCCCAGGTGATGGGCATGTGCGCCCTGAGGCCGCCCATGTTCCTCATGTCCTGGGCGTCCTCGTGGCTGTGGGTGCTGTGATACGCCTCGTGCATGGCGTGGATCACCGCGCCGGAGCCCATGAAGAGGAGCGCCTTGAAGAAGGCGTGGGTCATGAGGTGGAAAACGCCAGCCGCGTACGCGCCCACGCCCACGCCCAGGAACATGTACCCGAGCTGGGAGACGGTGGAGTACGCGAGCACCTTCTTGATGTCGTTCTGCTTGAGCGCGATGGTCGCCGCGAACAGCGCCGTGAGCGCGCCGATACCGGCCACGACGGCACTGGTGAGGGGTGCGAGCGCGAAGAGCACCGAAGAACGGGCGACGAGGTACACGCCCGCCGTGACCATCGTGGCCGCGTGGATCAGCGCGGAGACCGGCGTAGGACCGGCCATCGCGTCGGGAAGCCACACGAAGAGCGGGATCTGCGCGCTCTTGCCGATGGCGCCCACGAAGAAGAAGAGCGTGATCGCCGTGACGAGTCCGCCGGCGTAGGCGAGGCCCTCGGCATCGTGGAAGACGGGGACGTAATCGAGGGATCCGAAGTTCGCGAACACCATGAACATCGCGATCAGGAAGCCCGCGTCGCCGATGCGGTTGACGATGAACGCCTTCTTGCCAGCGTCCGACTTCTCACGGTCGGAAAACCAGTAGCCGATCAGGAGATACGAGCAGAGCCCGACGCCTTCCCACCCCACGAACATCAAGGCGTAGCTCGATCCCATGACGAGGACGAGCATGAAGAAGACGAAGAGGTTCAGGTACGCGAAGTATCGCGGATACCCGGGGTCCTCCTTCATGTAGCCCACGCTGAACACGTGGATCAGGAAGCCGACGCCCGTGACCACCATCATCATGATCATGGACAGCTGGTCGAGCTGCAGCGCCGCATCCACCGTGAACGTCCCCGTGGCGATCCACGTCCAGTAGTGGACGACCACCGGCTCCTCGAGGTGCGCCCCGAGCATGCGCGTGAAGTTCACGAGCGTGATCAGGAACGCGAGCCCCATCACCCCGGGGCCGACCCAGGTGGGCAGCGTGTGCGTGGCGGGTTTCCGATCGCCGAACGTCAGCTCGCCGCCGGCCCGGACCGCTGCGGCCGAATCCCGCCCGTGCTTCAGGGCCAGGATTCCGTTGATGACGAACCCCAGGAGGGGTAGCAGGACCACCAGGCCGGGCAGGAAAGGCTCGAAGTGCCCGGCCTCGGACGCGGCCGCATCTCCCCCGCCCTGCGCGAGCGCCGTCAGGAACGCGTACATGCCCGTCACCACTTGAGCAGGTTGAAGCTGTCCACGTTCACCGTCTCGTAGTGGCGGAAGATGGAGATGATGATCGCGAGGCCCACCGCGGCCTCCGCGGCGGCCACGGTCATCACGAAGAAGACGAAGAGCTGCCCCTCGATGCCCCACATCCGCGAGAAGGCGACCAGGCTCAGGTTGACCGCGTTGAGCTGGAGCTCGATGCAGAGGAACATGATGATCGCGTTGCGTCGAACGAGGACTCCGAACGTGCCGATCACGAAGAGGATGGCACTCAGGACCAGGGACTCGGTGATCATCAGACCTCCCTCTTCGCCAGGACGAGCGCCCCGACGATGGCGACCAGCAGCAGGATGCCCGTGATCTCGAAGGGGACGACGTACGTCGTGTAGAGCGGCTCGGCGATCGCGCCGAGTGCGCCGTGCTCGGCGATGGCCGCGTCGATCGCGCCGGCGCCGGGACCCGACAGGGACCCGGTGGCCCCGAGCTGGCGCGCCAGAAGTCCCGCGATACCGCCAATCACGCCGAAGGAGAGCACTGCGAAGGCGCCGCCCCTGAGATCCTTCTGGTAGTCGTGCCCCAGGTTCAGGAGCATGATCACGAAGAGGAAGAGCACCATGATGGCGCCCGCGTACACGATGATCTGGATCGCCGCGAGGAAGTGCGCTTCGAGGAGCACGAACGTGCCCGCCATGGCGGCCAGCGTCGTGACCATGAAGAGCAGGCTCCCCACCGGGCTTTTCGCCATCACGACGCCGACGGCGCCGCCGATCGCGAGCCCCGCGAAGACGTAGAAGAGAATCGACATCACTCGGAGGTCGGGTCGGAGGGGTCCCACAGGAGCGTGGACGGGTGATCCTGCTCCATCAGACGATCGAGGTCGTAGACGAAGCGGTCGCGCGTGTACTCGGCATTCTCGAAGTGCCGCCCGACGTGGATCGCCTCCACGGGACACACCTCCTGGCACATCCCGCAGAAGATGCAGCGGAATTCGTCGATCTCGTATACGAGTGGATACCGGTTCCCCTGGTCGTCTTCACCACCCACGAGCCGGATGCAGTTCGCCGGACAAACCGTCGGACAGAGTCCGCACGCCACGCACTTCGGGCGTCCGTCGGCGTGGGTCTCCATGACGTGGGTCCCGCGCCAACGTGGGTCGAGGTCCGTCTGCTCCTCGGGGTACTGCTGCGTCACCTTGACCGGGTTGACCATGTGCCGGAAGGTCAGTGCCATCCCGCTGAGCGCCGCCCGGAGGTAGGACGTCGTCTCCGGCGCGGGCCGGTGCATGACCTTGACTGAAATCGCCATCGATTCGGTTCCTGGCTGTCAGTCGCCCGCGGGTGCGGGCGTGGCCCCCGCCTCCGCGGCGGCGACCTTCGTGGGAATGGTCTTCACTTCGACGCGCTGAGTCCGCTGCGCAGCCGCTCCGGTGATGGTGCGGCCGCGGTCGAGGAAGAACATGAATGCGAACGTGGCCGCCCCGCTGACCGCGGTGAGCGCGAGTCCGTAGCCGAAGCCGTAGGCGACGCCCAGCTCGTCGAGGAGGAGGATCGTCATGGCGACGAGCATCACGTAGGCGAGAGCGGTCGGGAGCATGACCTTCCAGCCCAGCGACATCACCTGATCGTACCGGAAGCGCGGCAGCGTCCAGCGGATCCAGATGTAGACCAGGAGGAAGAAGCCGGTCTTCGCCCCGAATCCGAGGAAGGTGAGGAGCGTCTTGAGCGCACTGGGCTGGGCGAGGATCGCGGCGCCGTCGGCTCCGAAGCCGCTGATCAGGATCCCGTTGTACCAGTACGCATCGTCCCACGCACCCGGCAGGTCCCAGCCGCCGAGGAACAGCGTCGCCATGAGGGCCGACGCCGTCACCATGTGGCCGAACTCAGAGATCATGAACGCCGAGAACTTCATGGCCGAATATTCGGTGTGGTACCCGGTGACCAGCTCCGACTCCGCCTCGGGCATGTCGAAGGGGAGCCGGTTGGTCTCTGCGAACGCCGAGATGACGAAGAGGATGAAGGCGAGCGAGAGCGGGAAGGCGAACCACATGCCGAGCTGCTGCTGCTGCCAGATCACGTCCGTGAGCGTCACGTTGCCGGCCATCATGAGCACCGCGATGAGCGAAAGGCCCAGCGCGACCTCGTAGCTGACCATCTGGGCGGAGGCGCGGAGTCCGCCAAGGAAGGCGTACTTGTTGTTGGACGCCCACCCTCCGAGAACCACCCCGTAGACGGCGAGCGAGCTGAACGCGAGAACCCAGAGGATTCCGATCGGCACGTCGGCGATGACCATGTCGACCACGCCCCAGGGCGTCGGCAGCGGCGCGGCGATCGGAATCACGGCGAAGGTCACCATGGATGGGACCAGCACCAGGATCGGCGCGAGCACGAAGAAGAAGCGCGACGCCGTGGCCGGCAGTGTCTCTTCTTTCAGAATGTTCTTGATGCCGTCCGCGATCGGCTGCAGGAGGCCGAAGGGGCCCACGCGGTTCGGACCACGACGGTCCTGGATGAACGCCGATACGCGTCGCTCCGCGAGCGTCGCGTAGGCGACCACCAGAATGACGAGCGTGAATATGCCCACGTTCTTGAGCATCATCGCGATCAGCGCGGGAATGCCCTGAATCGGTTCCAGCATCGGCTCAGTCCCCCGTCAGGGAAACGGATTCGTTGACGACGGCTCCGCGCGACCCGATGTCGCCGTAGCCGATTCCGCTGAACGCGGGCACGGTCGATCCGAGTGCCGCGAAGGCGTCGGGCGCGGTGCGCGCGACCCCTCCACCCGTTCGCTCGGCGGTGAGCGCCCCGAGCACGAGCCACGCAGGCCGGGCCATGCCAGGAGCCTGCAGTGCCGGTTCGAACCGCTGCACCCGCCCTTCCCGGTTCGTGAACGTCCCTTCCGACTCCGCGTGCGTGGCCACGGGCAGTACGAAGTGCGCCGCCGACGCGCCGGGGACGTCATGCGTGCCGAGATAGACGTAAAGGCTCGCCTTCTCTCCGAAGTCGGCACCGACGTCGTCCAGGCGATCGCCCAGCACGATCACGACCCCCTCGTGCGAAGCGACACCCTCGAGACCGCCGGTGGCGTCGTCTCCGCCCACGCGGGTCATCCCCATGAGGTTGGCCCCCGTGGTGTTCGGCGCGAGATCCCTGCGGCGCGCGAGCGTCGGATAGCCCTTAAGTGGGATCTCGTCCGCGGCGCGCGCGGAGCGATAGACGATCTCCCCTCCGCCGAGCGCATCCACGAGCGCCCGGAGCGCTCCGAGATCCTCGTTGGAGGAGCCGGCCGAGGCGATGGCCCTGACCCCGCCACTGGACGCAGCGGCTCCGTCGAGCACCCCACGCAGGGCGTCCTTCCACCCCGTCGCGCGGGAAGTCGATCCGTCACGCGCGAGGGGCGCCTCGAGGCGGTCGCCCCGGTTCATCCACTCGTAGTCGTGCCGGCCGTGATCGCAGATCCACCAGCCGTTGACGTCCAGGTTCTCACGCGGCTTGATGCGCTGCACGAGGTTGTCGCGCGTGTGGAGGTCGATGTTGCACCCCTGCGAGCAGCTGGTGCAGATCGAGGGCGTGTGCGTCAGGTCCCAGGCGCGCGCCTTGTGGAGGAAGTCCTTGGAGACGAGCGCGCCCACCGGGCAGATGTCGACGATGTTGCCGTGCCAGTTCGTTCCGTCGAGGCCCTCAGCGAAGAAGGTGTCGATGACGGAGCGGTTTCCGCGCTCGACCACGGTGAGTCGGTCGTCCTGTTCGACCTCGCTCATGAAGCGCACGCAGCGCGTGCACATGACGCAGCGGTCGCCGTAGAAGAGCACGTCACCGCCGAAGTCGTCTCGCCCGAAAACCCTCTTGGGTTCACGACCGCGGCCCTGCTTGCGGCCCTCCTCGTGAACGTAATCCTGGAGATTGCACTCGCCCGACATGTCGCAGATCGGGCAGTCGAGCGGGTGATTCACGAGGTAGAACTCGAGCACACCCTGGCGGTTCGCGAGGGCCTTCTCCGACTGCGTGTGCACCACCTGACCGTCCATGACGGTCGTGACGCAGCTCGGCATCGGCTTCGGTGCGCCCTCGACGTCGACGAGACACAGACGGCACATCGCGGGGGACGACATGCCCGGGTGATAGCAGTAGTGCGGCACCTCGGTGCCGACCCGCTTGGCGGCCTCGAGGATGGTGGTGCCCTTCGGCACTTCGAGCTCGTGTCCGTCGATCGTGACCTTGACCATGTCGGCCATCAGGCAGCCCCCACGCGCTCACCGCGGCGAATCAGAGCGAGATACTCGTCCCGGAACTTGTTGATCGAGGACTGGACCGGCGCCGCCACGGAGTCGGAGAGCACGCAGATGGTGGTGCCGACCATCTGCTGCGTCGTGTCCATGAGCGTGTCGAGGTCCTCCTCGGTCCCTCTTCCCTCCTCGATGCGGCGAAGGATCCTCGCTGTCCACGCCGAGCCCTCACGGCAGGGCGTGCACTGACCGCACGATTCGTGGGCGTAGAAGTCGACCATGCGCCGTACCTGCTTCACCACGTCGGTCGTTTCGTCCATGACGATGACCGAGGCGCACCCCAGCATCGTCCCGACCGCGACACACCCCTCGTAGTCGAGCGTGCAGCGGGAGACTTCCTCGGCGTTGATGATCGGAACGGAGGAGCCTCCCGGAATCACGGCCTTGAGGGCGTTCCCTCCGCGCATCCCGCCGCACACGTCGTCGATGAGCTTCTGGAGCGGGAAGCCGAGGGGCAGCTCGTAGTTGCCCGGGCGATTCACGTGTCCGCTCACGCAGAACAGCTTCGTGCCAGGGCTCTTCTCGGTGCCCCACTGGCGGTACCAGGCGCCGCCGTTCGCGACGATGTGCGGCACCGTGCAGAGGGTCTCGACGTTGTTGATCGTCGAGGGCATGCCGAACGCGCCGACCGCCGCGGGGAACGGGGGTTTGACGCGTGGCTGGCCGCGACGGCCCTCCAGCGAGTTCATGAGCCCCGTCTCTTCGCCGCAGATGTACGCCCCTGCGCCCTGGTGCACGGTGAGGTCGAGGTCGACACCCGATCCCATGATGTCCTTGCCGATGTAGCCCCGGGCGTAGGCGTCCTCTACTGCGCGGGCGAGAACCTGGTTGGTCTCGAAGAACTCGCCGCGGCAGTAGATGTAGACGTGCTGGGCGCCGATGGCGTACGCGCCGATCAGGCACCCCTCGATGAGCTGGTGCGGATCCCAACGCATCAGTTCACGGTCCTTGAAGGTGCCCGGCTCGGACTCGTCGGCGTTGCAGAGCAGGTAGTGCGGCTTGCCCGTGCCCTTGGGCATGAACGACCACTTCACGCCGGTCGGGAAGCCCGCCCCGCCCCGTCCGCGGAGACCCGAGGCCTTCACCTCGTCGATGATCTTCTCGGGGCCCATCTCGAAGGCCTTCTTCAGCGCACCGTAGCCGCCCCGCTCGACATAGGTGTCGACGCGGCGCTGCAGCGGATCGCCGAAGTGCTTGCTCAGGATCCGGACCTCGTGGTCCGAGACGTAGGGGTATGCCATGCGCCTACTTCCCCTCGGACTTGAGGCGCTCGCAGATCTGCGGCACCTGGTCGGGGGTCACGTTTTCGAAGTAACGGGAGTTGATCTGCACGCAGGTCGGGAAGCCGCAGGCCGCGAGGCATTCCGCCTCGATGACGGTGAAGTGGCCATCCTCGGAAGTCTCGCCGAGCTCGGTGTCGGTGTAGCGGAGAAACGCCTCCACGACCTCGTCGGCCCCGTTGAGGTTGCACGAGATGTTCGTGCAGACCTGCACCAGGTGCCGACCCACGGGGCGCTTGTTGTACATCGTGTAGAAGGTGGCGACACCGCGCACGTATGCCGGAGACAGATCAAGGAGCTCGGCCACCCGGTCCATCGAATCCGGGCTGACGTAGCCGCGGATCTCCTGCGCGAGCCCGAGCGCGGGGAGCAGCGCGGCCTGCTTCGTCGGATACCGGGTGAGGATCTTCTCGAAGCGCTCCTGGTACTCGCCCTCGAAGAGCGCCACGTCGGGGTTCTTCTCCGCGAGCATGTACGGCATCGCACCCGCGCCCGAGGCGTGGCCTCCGTGCGCGGGACGGTCGCCGACGAAGTCCTCGCCGCGGACCTGCTCCTCGGTGAGGTCGAACTCACCGGTGTTGCCGGCCCAGCCGGGGTTCCGAAAGGGGGTTTCGCTCATCGGTCGATCTCCCCGAGCACGATGTCGAGGCTCGCGTTGATCATGATCAGGTCGGACACCAGGTGCCCCTCCGCGAGCTTCGGGATCACCGACAGGTTCACGAACGAGGGAGGGCGAACCCGCCAGCGCACCGGCTTGGTGCTGCCCTCTTCCGCAACCACGTACATGCCGAGCTCTCCCTTGGAGGCCTCGATCGCCATGTAGCAGTCGCCCTCGGGGGCCGGGATGCCCTCGGTGATCAGCTTGAAGTGGTGAATCATGCTCTCCATGTCGGACATCGCGTCCGTCTTGGAGGGAAGCGAGATGCCGGGATCCTGAACGTTGATCGGCCCCCCGGGCAGGCGCCGCATCGCCTGACGGATGATGCGCACGGACTGACGCATCTCCTCCATCCGGCAGAGGTAGCGGTCGTAACAGTCACCGTGCTCGCCCACGGGGACGTCGAAGTCGTACGACTCGTAGTCGTAGTACGGGCGGTCCTTGCGGACGTCGTACGGAACGCCCGCCGCGCGGAGGTTCGGGCCGGTGAAGCCGTAGTTGATCGCTTCGTCGGCGGTGATGGCGCCGATGCCCTGCGTCCGCCCGATGTGGATCTGGTTGCCCGTGAGCAGGCTGTCGACCTCGTCGAGCGTCTTCGGAAAGTTGTCGAGGAAGTCGAGGAGCTGGTCGAGCCACCCCTCCGGAAGGTCCGCCATCATCCCGCCCACGCGGGTGGCCGACGTCGTGATCCGTGCGCCGGTGAGCGTCTCGTGGAGCCCGTAGATCTTCTCGCGCTGCTGGAACGAGTAGAGGAACGGCGTGAACGCCCCGACGTCGATGGCGGTGGTGCCGAGCCAGAGCAGATGCCCGAAGATCCGGTCGAGCTCCATGATGATGACCCGCACGACCTTGCAGCGCTCGGTCACCTCGATGCCCATGAGCTTCTCGACGGACATGACGTAGGCGCAGTTGTAGATGAGCGGCGCCAGGTAATCCATCCGGTCCGTCAGCGGGACGATCTGATTCCAGGTCCGGTACTCTCCGAGCTTTTCGAACGAAGAGTGGAGGTAGCCGATATGCGGCACGACCTCGGTCACCGTCTCGCCGTCGAGCTCGCACACCAGACGGAGCACGCCGTGCGTCGCCGGGTGCTGCGGCCCGATGTTGATGAGCATCCGCTCGGTGCCGATGTCGGGCTCGGGGACGTCGAACGGAGCGAGGGGACTCGGCGTGCCGACTCCGCCCGGGCCCATCTCCCGGCCCTGGCCGACGGTGAACTCCACGGTCTTCGTAGCCATCAGCCCTCGCCTCCCTGGTGGCCGACCTCGGCCCCGCCGACTTCCTGTGGCTCGCCGTACGTGAGGTCGTCGGCGAGGTAAAAGCGCTCCACGTCCTGGTTCAGCGCCCGGCGGGTCTGCTCTGCGCGAGAGAAGCGACCGCGCAGCGGGAAATCCTTCCGAAGCGGGTGGCCTTCGGCATAGTCGTCCGGCATCAGGATCCGCCTGAGGTCCGGGTGCCCACGGAACGTCACGCCGAAGAGGTCGTAGACCTCGCGCTCGAGCCAGTTCACGCTCTTCCAGAGGTCGTAGACCGAGTCGATCTCCATCGCGTCGAGCGGGAGCGGGCAACGGATGCGGAGCTGGCGCCCATGCGGGGTGGAGTACATCTGATAGACGACCTCGACGGGCCGCCCGGACCCGTAGTCCACGGCGGTGACGTCGGACATCATGTCGTACCGGTGGTCGGCGTCGTCCCTCAGCCAGGCGAGAATCTCGTGACTCCTGTCGGGCCGGAGCCAGACCACGTACTGGTCTCCGGCGTTCAGACGGTACCGGAGGACCTCGTCGGGATACTTGCGCACGAGCGCAGCGACCGAGGCGTGGTCGTCGGGCGAGCCCGTGGAACCGCCGGCGTCCGCCGACTCCGCTCCCGACGCGACCGGACCTTCGTCTACCGCGTCGAGTGCGCTCTTGGTTTCGTCTGCCATGTCGTCAGGAGAGCAGGTCGTCGGCCGGGGCGTCCGGGGTCACGACGACACCAGTGGAGAGCTTGTCCTGCTGCGTCGAATTGCCGAACGGCCCCGTGAGCCCCACGACTTCGATCTCGCTGGCGCGCGGGCGCGCGACCAGCGCCGGATCCTCCGCGCGGTGCTCGAAGTGCTTCGTGAGGCTTTCCTGGCGGATCTTCTCCTGAATCATCATCAGGCCGTAAATCAGCCCTTCGGGGCGCGGCGGGCAGCCGGGGATGTAGACGTCCACCGGAATGATCGTGTCGATCCCCTGCACCATCGAATACACGTCGAAGACGCCCCCCGAGCTGGCGCAGGCGCCCATCGAGATGGCCCACTTCGGCTGCGGCATCTGATCCCAGATGCGGCGGAGGACCGGAGCGAGCTTGTAGGGCACCCTGCCGGCGCAGATGAGCACGTCGGCCTGACGGGGGCTGAACGACATCCGCTCCATGCCGAAGCGGGCGAGGTCGTAGTTCGAGGCGGCCGAGGCCATCATCTCGATCGCGCAGCACGCGGTGCCGAACGGCATCGGCCAGAGCGAGTTCAGGCGGCCCCAGTTGATCAGGGCGTCGACCTTGCTGGTGAGAAAGGTCGGGCTGCCGGGCCCGAACATCCCGCCGGTGGTCTTCGCGGAGCCGCCGCCGGGCAGCTTGTCCGTCAGTCCCACTCCAGACCTCCCTTCTTCCACTCGTAGACCAGGCCGATCGCGAGCACCGCGACGAAGATGCTCATCGACACGAACGCACTCCAGCCCAGCTCGCGCATGTGCACCGCCCAGGGAATCAGGAAGATCGTCTCGAGGTCGAACACGATGAAGCTGATCGCCACCATGTAGAACTTCACCGAGAAGCGGGCCTTCGTGCTGCCCAGGGGAATCATGCCCGATTCGTAGGGCATGAGCTTCTGCGGCGTATCGCGGCGCGGATTCAGTATGTGCGACGTGACGACCATGCCGAGGGCGTTCAGTACCGAAACGCCCAGCAGGATGAGGAGGGGGAGATAGGCTCCCGACATGGGGTCGCTGGGGTTTGTGAAATGTTTCACGAGCGAGGCCGAACGGGGAAAAAGGTACCCGGGCGCGGCGCGCAGTGTCAACCGGACGAAGCAAGGAATTTCAAGGAATTTCGCCGGTTTGACCGGGGTTCCCCCAACGGTCTATCTTGCGCGCTCCGGCGCGCCCGCTTCGGCGTCGCTCCGACGCCCGCCCGCACGACGCGCGGGGCCCCGCATGACCTCGACATTCCATGGGAGAAGGCCCGTCGATGCCCATCAAGAGTGACAAGTGGATCCGCCGGATGTGCGAGGAGCACGGCATGATCGAGCCCTTCGAGACCGGTCAGGTGCGCGACGGGAAGATCTCCTATGGGATCTCCTCCTACGGCTACGACATCCGCGTCTCGAAGGAGTTCAAGGTCTTCACGAACGTCCACAGCGCGATCGTGGACCCGAAGAACTTCGACGAGCGCTCCTTCGTGAACATCGACGGGCCCGAGTGCATCATCCCGCCGAACTCCTTCGCGCTCGCCCGGACCGAAGAATACTTCCGGATTCCCCGCGACGTGCTGGTCGTGTGCGTGGGCAAGTCCACGTACGCCCGCTGCGGACTGATCGTGAACGTCACGCCGCTCGAGCCCACCTGGGAGGGGTATCTGACGCTCGAGATCTCCAACACGACGCCGCTTCCGGCGAAGGTCTACGGGGGTGAAGGGATCGCGCAGCTCCTCTTCTTCGAGGGCGACGAGGAGCCCGAGATCGCCTACGCGGACCGGAAGGGAAAGTACATGAAGCAGGTCGGCGTGACCCTGCCGCGCATGTAGGCAGCGGCGGTCGCCGGGCGACACGCCCGGCCGCCCCGCGCAGATGGAACGATGACTTCCTCTCACCGCCCCCTCTGCGCGATCCTCCTCGCCGTCGCGCTCGCCGTCGCGTCCGGCTTCCCCGCGCTCCTCTCGGCCCAGGACGCACCGCCCGCTCCGGGGGGCGGCCCGGCCGGGCGCCTGACCGGCGTTCTCTCGGCGATCGCACCGGAGTCCCTCGTGCGCGTCACGACCGCGGGGTATCGACTGGAGGCGGCGGCGGTCGCCGGCTTCGACGCCCGGACCGTCACCCTGCGCCAGGAGGACCTCTCCATCGACATCCCGCTCGCAGACGTCCGCGGCGTGGACGTGCGCTCCAGCCACTGGCTCCAGGGGATGCTCTGGGGCGGCCTGAGCGGGACGGC
>Ga0222714_10001755_pt1 | contig 24108 bp, 31 predicted proteins | sample C33_3DmetaG_FD_165048 | JGI IMG/M metagenome (GOLD analysis project Ga0222714, IMG submission 165048) | Estuarine water microbial communities from San Francisco Bay, California, United States - C33_3D | ecosystem: Environmental > Aquatic > Marine > Unclassified | place: USA: California...
CGAATTATGGGACCTATATACAAGATGGAAGATAACGATTCAAACAAACTTCTAAAAACTGTTATGTTTGGTTTGTGGATGATCGTACAATATCGTCTCGGTCGAATCTCATTTTAGTCCTAAGTCGTGTTCAGTTTATGTTTAAATAAACACAAAAACAATGTCTTACGCACCGGTTTACGATTACAGATGGGGAAACGGGACCAAGATGGTGACCGATAGATCTATTTTGAGAGAGTCCAGAAAGTTTTTAATTGTTCATGGGAGAAAAATGGAAATCGAATACATTCCTAGGATTGGGGATCATGGCATTCATGGTGGTGTGTTACAGGTCATGCGCGGTCAACGGGTTATCAACTATCACTAGATAAAAACTAAATGCTTATATGTAGTCATGGATTACAAGGAACCTAATAAACGCGTCACAAAGAATGACAAAAAACATAGCAAACATGTTTATTCTCAAAAACATGCTAGGATTAAAACAGATATCATATTAAAATCTAAGTGTATTAATAATGAAGGCCAAAAATAAACAACAACTTCTCTTACTCGCTGCATTAGTCTTACTCGCGGTCGTGATTTATCAACTTAAAAACCCAGTAATCAAACGCGTTCGTGTCCATGAGCGCGTTGAAGTCCCAGTTCAAATTCCAGTAGAACGCGAGTTCAGGGCCCCACCTATAAAGGAATACAAACCATCCTATGTACAACAGATGGGTGTTTTAATTGGTGAAAACAATGAAACTTTACCATTGTATGGTAAAGAAGTTCGAGGAAGACGTGATAGTTACCACTACTACACGGTCACACCTGGTGAACAGGTGTACTCACTTCCAGTGTCTATTAATGACCGAGATTGTATGGACGATATGGGGTGTAAAGAGATATATGGGAATGAAACAGTTGGTGTTTTAGGACAAACTGGTTCATTCGAGGCAAAGTTGTATCGAACTGAACACTTCTTTTAATCGGATGGACTAAACATTACTTTCTTTGTTTCGTAAGATTCACCCTTCAACATCTTAAAGCCACACGACGCGAGTGTGAGTACCTGAGAACTCATGCATGAGCACACGCAACACATGATAATGAGAAGATTGAATGGTGTCTTAAACGGTGGAAATTGCTTCGCGAAGTTGGCGGCCACCTTGGTTGGTCCGTATATCATATAGTAACAACATAACAGTGTGCATATGTTTGACGCGAGGGCTGGAGTACTACACTGTGGGTTACCCATCTTTTAATTTACATATATTTTATTTGTAGCTTGAATGTTTTGTCCATGAAGCGTATAGCCTCTTTCATGTTTGGGTGACTCCACAATAACCACCTGGACCAGAAACCCGCAGTCTTCAAACCCGAGATTCCCCAATCCTCGAGTTTGCTCTTTGTCAATCGTAACATTCGTTCGTGTACCCGGTCTGGATCATTAAATTTCCGCGTGTCACCCCCGCCGTGTCTTAACACATATAAGCGCATACGCATTGGATTTTTGTGTATGGTATAATCTGTGTATCCTTTGCCACCGAAGTCCACCGTGTCACCATCCGGAAAGGTAACCCTGTACTTCTTTACACGGATCGGACTTTTCGTAAGAACGATCTTCATTAATATTACATTGGATTTTTTTTAAAATTTATAGTTTTAATATACGATTATATAGGAATTCAAACCAAAAGACGGAAATATCTGCGAAGTAACACCATGTTTTTTCATTTTTTAAAACACAAAAAATTTTTTTTATTTTTTACACTTTCTTTTTTAAAAAGAAAGTTTTTAAAAAAATATTTTTTTTTCTTAAAATTATTCATTATCTAAAAATCCATTGAATAAATTTATGAGATCTGCAAAATAGTCAAATGACGCACCAATGAAGTTTCCTTCGTAGTTCCTTTTCAGTATGTTATTGGTATCATATACAACAAAAAGTGCAAATATGTATACGAGTACCCGCGATAACTGTTGACCGGTAAACAGTCTGAATAATATCATACCCACGAGAGAAACAAACAGCACAGAACCAAGTGTACGCAAATCGTAACCCAATGAATACGTGGCGATACCTAAAGCAAACATGGCTATGAAGATGGCGACTGCATCGAGAAGGGCATCTTTTACGTTTCGAACACCCGACTGTGATAAGAAAACACCGGTCAACATGGAAATAACTGTAAACACGACGAAGCGACCTATGATATTTTTAGTGAATGCAAACATCAATATAGATACGATGTATGCAATGAGGTACTTGAGCATATTCGCGGCAACGACTTCACTCAACTTTTCATCTTCTATGATTGTTTTCGCAGATGTGTATGTTACGATGGATTGAAATATCAGATTTGCGAAAACCTTTGACAGGAACATTATTAATATATACATTTAAATTATTTAGGCCTTCTTCAAGAGAAGGTAATGATGGTACAAGTGGATACCATTGATGTACAAACCTATGGAGAGTGGGATAAGAAGTCCTGGGCGCTTTTTGTACACAGCCGGCAAACTCATCATGACCACGAACAACGCGAGCGTGAAGTAAAGCACTGGTGGTGCGATGAGTCCGGTCTGTGTTTTAGAAAGTCCAAGGAAAAATCGCTTATCGAGTGTATCGGTTTCTTCTGTGGGTTCTGGTGCGTAGTATTCTCGTCCTTTATAACCTGGCATTTATTATAATGTGGTATTTTATTTTTGTGCCATTCTTGTTAGTGGCGGTTGATTATTTCAAATCACCCATCGATAGATTATATTTTCAGCGGGCACTCAGACCATTTATTGGTATGCGAAATACACTCATAGATATGACCATGTATAAAACGTTTTATGACGTAGATGATTACTTTGGATTATGGCGCGTTCGACTTAACTTTAAAGAAATACGCGATTGTTATAACCATCATGAAAACACGGTAGAAAAGCACTACTTTCATGATATGGATGCATGGTTCCCAAAGAACGAAAATTACTATTACCATAAACTCGAAGATTTACCAGAAATACACGAGATAGTTAAGAGTATACCATGTGTTGAAAGCGGTATGATTGCAGTGATGGATGGTCCAATAACTATAGCACCACACCGAGCGGAGAGTAATATGCTTTTACGATATCATCTCACGATAAAAGGTACGAGTACACTAGACACAGAGTTTCAACTCCATGAACATGCACCTGGCCAAGAATTCCTATTTGATCACTCGCGTTATCACAAGGTGGATAAGACATCTTCGGATAAACGAGTTGTGTTGATTTTGGACGTAAAGAGATTTTAATCTATTAAATGATATCTACACACAGCCTTATACATATCATCACCCCCGATGAGCTCTAATTCTTTGCTACACGCTTTCCTCTTTGTAAATGGACCGGCTGTGCCATCTTTACAATCCATACAAAGTGCGGAAAGTTTAGTAACACTGTCTGCGATTGGGATACAGTCAAGTATTTCACCAAACTTCTCTTGCCTGTAATCACCATCGAGACCTGCCAAGAGTACAGTTTTCTTTAGAAAAAGACACATACCCACGAAATCTCGTATATTCGTAAAGAACTGGGTTTCGTCTATGGCGACAACATCCGAATCACAAAACTCGTTATTTAGAATACATTCTGATATATGACCTACTTTGATACACTCAAACTTTACCCCGTCGTGTGTATGAAGGACTTCTTCCTCGCATCTCGTGTCTTTGATAGAATTGATAACCACAATCTTCTTACCCAAAATTTTATACCGTTTAAGACGTCGGATAAGTTCCGACGTCTTTCCGGAAAACATATTACCTATGATGATTTCGAGACACATGTAATATACATGTCTCGAATGTTTAACCAATTTTTCCCTAAGTCGTATACAAGTGTATACAATAATACACACCATGATTCACAAGGCTTCATACAACGGTCACGTGGGATTTTACTGCATCGAGACGGGACGAATTAAATTTGGCGAAAAAGTTTTCCCCAGCATAGAAGTTGCCATAGAATTTTTAGGAAAGTAAAGTATGACTAAGATCATCACCGCGCGCACACTTTTTATAAAATCGCTTGAGATGAAGACGGAACTTCGAGTAAACAAATCAAAATCATCTACTCACGCACCCGCGTGTAAATCATGCAACGGAAATAAGCTCATTGTCATACTTCGAGACGATGAATGTAAAACATGTAGACGATGCATGCCACGTAGAAATAATAATAATGAATTGTAATAGGAGCATGGACGATTCCGTCATATCCAAACGTTTGACACAATTGAGACGTGCGCACGGTAAAGTGTATGCGCCTTTGAAATACTTCAGAGGTCTCAGTACATTGAAAGATATAGACACGCGTTATAAAAAGATGTTAAAAAAGACATACACGAAATTCTCTACCGATAAGGGCGTGAAAACTCGAACGTCATCGTACACGAAACGATTCCGCGAAAAATATCCGAACGCGAAATCCCTACCGGAAATCGCGAAGGCTACGAAGATACCATTGAAGACACTGAGAACCGTGTACGAACGAGGACTCGCCGCGTGGAGAACCGGGCACCGACCGGGCGCTTCTCCACAGGCGTGGGCATATGCGAGAGTACATAGTTTTGTGATGAAAGGGAAGGCGTATTACACGGCGGATAAAGACTTAGCCCTGCGTTTGAGTAGACCTCGCGCTATTTGACGTGTTTGGTCGAGCACTCACAGTTCGCATGACGCTTTCTGGTTTAGCACTCTTGGTTCTGACCACACTTTCTGGCTTAGCACTCACAGTGCGCGTGACACTTTCTGGTGAACGCTTTTGAGTCACGGAATTAGGACTCCTCTTAGCCTTTATTCCAGATGACACATTACTCATGGGTATTTTGATGCGTTTTACGGATACCTGGGAGGAAGTTGAACTACTCTTTACATTAGACCTTGGTCTCTTAAGCAATGTCTGACGCTGTGGTCGATTCATTTCAGCTGTGTTATTTCGACTCGGTGCAGCTTTACGAACAGGAGTGGGTGTTTTTGCTTGTGGAGTTCGTTTTTTCACCGAGCTACTCGGTCCATTCTTAGCAATAATCATTTGTGTGGTTGCTCGAGTGTTTTCGTTTATTCTTGCATTTATATTTAGTTTTTTTATATAATTAACAACCGAACTATTCTGTTTAGTGGTATCGTTTTTAATTAAAAGATCATCAAACCCGTGTATAATTACACCATTTTTACCATACGTCGAATTATCAATCATTATTCTCGGCTTTAGTCCGAGGAGTTCTTTTTGTAAGAACGCGGTCATACCAACAAAAACGCCATCAATGGTACCGGATACAGCTCTTAAGCCTTGTTTATATTGATGAGATACAGTGAGTATTTGAGCAAAATCGCCCATGAATTTTGATATCTTTTCTATAACACCACCATCCTTGGCTTTTTGAGTAGTTGTACCCATTTTCAATGGTACATTATTTACCGAAATATTGAATTCTGTATTATTTATGTATATACTTATAGTCATATAATTTCCAAAATTAAACGTGTATGTATTCACATCAAATTTATAATGTGTGTATGGCTTATCACTTTTAAATAATTGTCTCGTTAATCGGTCCATGGTACCACCCCTTTGACCAGTTGAACCACCGCCTCTACCGGGATCTAATAAGTTACTCACGTTTATTAATGGTTTTATGTAGTAACTATTACCAATTTTACTAGATTTTATAATTTCTACTAAGTTTGTGTCTTCGGAATCAAGTGACATATATATAGGTTTTATTGGCTGTTTTACTTTGGATTTTATTTTGCCTGTACTTGATAAAAAGTACATACCCTCCCCATTGTTCCATATATTATGTATATTATTCTTTAAAGCTGAATCTGATATAGATTTTTGGGTTTTACTATACCTGTATAATTTTCCATTTTCTACTTTAAGTATTTCATAGTTAATCATTTTATCGATTGTATTTGTACTTTTAGTAAATTTTACAGATTTTTTAAGTAAAAATTTAACATATTCACTTTTTAAGAAATCTTCAAATGATGTATCTAATGGAACTGTTTCGTCGTGAGTCATGTCGAGCCATATCATAACCAAAAAGTTAATGATTTTATCGTCGTTCATTTCTATATTTAAAGTAGAAGGAGGTAGCCTATCTGAAAGTGTGGAACCTGGTTTACTTATTATATCATGTTGAATTTTTATATAGCGATCTATATCAGAGTTACTTAAATTCTTAAATTCGGATTTAATGCTTGTATCCGTATAATCAGAATATATATGTCTCAGTGTTATCCACACCAACTTGGATTTTCCAGATGTATTACCTATTTTGTTATCTATATACGAAATAAGAGTCTTTTTATCTTTTATTACTGTTTTTTCTACTACTTTCCTTTTTTTTATGGTTTTTGATTTGTTTGCGATAGCCCCAGTCTTCTTCGCTTTTTTGCGAGTTGTGGTTGTAACCGCGACTGTGGTCAGTCTATTAGGTTGTTTTCTTGTCCTGACAGGTCTCGACGACATCTTATAATAAAGACAGAAAAAAGTACCTAAGTCACATTGACCTATCATTAAAATAACAAGACTCAATCAAACATGAACTCTCAATCTATCGCTACCTACATCACCAACCTTGAAAAGGAGAATGCCGAACTCAAAGAGCGTCTCCGCAAATGTGAAGAAGAAAAAGCTATTCTTGAGTACGAAACTATGCTTCACTACGCCGAAGTGAGTGATAATGAATCGGTTGCTTCTGACGTGGACTCAGACTATATCGAAGTGGTGGAATCGGAATCGGAATCGGAATCGGAACCGGATGATTACTTTGTCTGCTATAATTTGCCACTCACGAATGCGTTTGATGACCTCGCTCAAGAGGAAGAAAATGTATTCAAGAAATCCGTATATGAAAGAGCCGCCAATATCATCTATCACCTTGATTTCAAACTAACCAACGGTGAGCAAATCTCCCACATGTATGGTATTGGAAAGGGTATCATCCGAAAAATAAATGAATTTCTTGAAACTGGTGAAATTAAGAGGTTCAAGACATTCGATACAAATGAAATTATCGCGGAACAATTGGAATTACTCGCACGTGTAGAGGAAAATCTACACAAGCGTGAAGCTTACGAAAAGGCTGCGAATGCTATCCGCAAACTTCAATTTGAAGTGACAAACGGCACCGATATTTCACAAGGTCCTCTTAAGGTGCCCGGTATCGGTATTGGCATCGCGAGAAAGATCGATGAGTACATAACGACCGGTACAATTCAGACGCGTTAGTGTGTAATAACTTAGTCATTATTAATAAACATTTTCCTTACTTCATCATATACAACATTCAATAAGGCAACTTTATACGCGAGAAAGCCTATAAATGTCACCCCGTAATCAAAGTCAAATGCAAAAGGTGCACTGTTCCACACAGTTTCAAATATAGCGGTTCCAATTGGAGCCAACAACTGTTTTTGAAATGGTGAATTTTCAATGTTATCTACGTGATTTTCAAGAAGACTGATATACGCGAGAGAGGTAGCAACACCCATCGTTGCTGACACACCTTGTTCTGCACCATGTGTGATGAAATACATAGACGTGAGTGCACCACCATACCCTATGGTTGCACGATTGATTCTCCTCTTGAGCTTGTCGTAGTCATTTTTGGGTTCTGTGCTCGCACGAACGACAGTGTTATGAATGGCCCACATTTGGTAACATGCGATGTAATTCCTTAAATTGTATAAAGAATTTACTGGTATACTACCAAATGAGTGAACTTGGTGTGAAAAAGATTACCGAAGATGCTATTATTCCATCTCGTGGTTCTCCTCATGCTGTTGGCTATGATTTACATAGCGTGGATGCGTGTACTATACAGCCTAACACCCGAGGCCTTGTCGGCACGGGGATCGCGATTGCTTTACCATTGAATGTATACGGTCGAGTTGCCCCTCGTTCGGGGCTCGCGGTGAAACACGGCATCCAAGTGGGTGCGGGGGTCATCGATCCGGATTATACCGGTGAAGTCAAAGTGGTGTTATTTAACCAAAGTGACAAAGAATTCGAAATCAAAAAGGGGGATAGAATTGCTCAACTTATTCTTGAAAGGTGTGAAACGCCAATTGTTCGAGAGATTGAAACTCTCGAAGAGACGGCGCGAGGTGCGGGTGGATTTGGTTCGACTGGCGTCTAAAACTTTACACGTGATATAATTTAGCTTCCAAAGATGGCACAAAGAGTATGTCATTTTGCATAGTCATCCACATTTTTGCAAGATTTATGTCTGCATATGACCATAATAACCACCTCTCCCAATATTCTTCGGTGTAGATGTTATCCCAATCCTCGTCATTACTTTCGCATACATACAACATCCCGCGTTGTATTTCGAGTGGATTTGTTTCTAGAAGCACCTTCTTAGGTATAATTGCACCCTTCCTAAGAAGATGCTCGCGCATGAGTTCTGAATTCTTGTGTTCTGTAAAATCAGGTATCCCTGGAGTACCAAAATCGATCGATTGTTTATTCGCCAATGTCACCCTATATTTACAGTGTATAACCGGACTCGATGTGATAGCAGCATACATTATACAAAATCATAACATTTATTTATTTGATGGACTGCCGTACCTGGGGGTGTTGTTATTATTTTTTGGAGAAGACACTTTCTTCTTTGGGGACACCGACTTCATCGCTTCACTAATCGCCTTTCGAATCATACTGATATTAAGAGTTTGTGTGCGTCTCAAATTTTTAGCGAGGTTTTCGCGTTTCTTTGGTTTAACTGGACTCTTAGTAGCTGGTGTTGGTTTATTACCCTTCCCTGGTGATTTGGAGTTACTCATATTTATTGTAATAAAGTGAGAAAAAAAGCCTAAGTCAATGTATATGAGTGTTAATTTTAAACGCGATACAATGCTTGAAATTTTGAACTCTACGATTGGTACGGGTGGGCCGCTGGTGATTGAACACAAGGGTCGAATCATTTGTGAGCCATGTATGATCATAGACGTGAAGCATGTGTCACGAATCATTGAGAAAATCAAGGATATGAAATTCACTAAAATCGAACAAACTTCAGATCGTTCCTTTTCAATTTCTTAACGACAAACTTAGTTTCTATAAGACGCATGTAAGCATACGCGGCCAAGAACGTGAGTTTATACTCGCATTGTAATATTTTACTCAAATGCCACGTAAACATTGTTAACACATAATTGTCCTTCTTATTCCATGTCTGTTCCCTAGTCGTTGTCGTAGTTCTCGCCATAAAGTATATAAAAACACAACTTCTAAGTATATAATGTGGACATACACGTCTATTGACGGTATCAAAATAAAAGTGGGTGAAGATGCAAAGGATAACGATAAACTCACCGCGTCGAGTTATCCAAACGAATGGTGGATGCATGTATGTGATGCACCTGGGTCACATGTTGTGATATGTCACGAAGGTGACATCATACCAAAAGAAACGCGTCGTGATGCAGCCGTGCTCGCAGTAAAGCACAGTAAAGCGCGTGACATGTCTATGGTTCCAGTTGATTTAGTTCGCGTAGGGGATGTTATATCTGCAAAGAATCATGGACAAGTCCATCTCACGAAATCCGCAATGATACTCACAGTCTTTCCAAACAAAGAAAAACCAAGAATTGAAAGATTATCAAAGACGAAGCATTAAATTACATAAGACTCGAATAATGACCAGCTATGTAATAGACATCCTTAAACCCATATTCGACTAATTTATCGGCAGCCACCCGAGCTCTTTGACCCGAATTACAGTACACAAGTAATCCTTTCTTTGGGAGTTCGGCAACCGTCTTCTCATTTATTTTCGTCACCGGTAAGTGGATGGCGCGCGGGTAATGACCTAAACGATATTCAAACGCCGTTCGTACGTCTATGACCTTCTTTATTTTTCCAGACTTTATCATCTTCTTCGCATCTTCTGATGACACGAGATTTTCCCCTGTGAACGTATATATGAATGCAGCTGCACCCAATGCAATCAACACTGGTAACATTTATATATACCGACATAAAGATTTAACGTGATTGTCACTCATGAGTCTTCGAATTAAGAAGCTTTACCCAGATGCAATCATACCAACACGGACTTCACCCGGTTCAGTTGGCTATGATTTATATAGCATGGAAGAAGTCGTGGTTCCACCGTTAGAACGTGCATTTATAAGCACGGGTGTGTGCGCGACATTGCCACCCGGTGTATATGGTAGAATCGCACCTAGATCTGGTTTAACGTTGAAACATGGTATACAGACTGGGGCTGGTGTAATTGACCCAGACTTTACTGGTGAATTAAAGGTTATCCTATTTAATCACGGGAGTGAACCGTTCGTCATTAAGAAGGGGAATAGAATTGCACAAATGATCATAGAGAGATGCGAAACACCACTCATAGAAGAAGTAGAAGAACTCACAGAGACTCAACGCGGGTCTAGGGGATTTGGTTCATCTGGTAAGTAATTTAATTAGAGAAGGCGACACCAGCCATACCATTCTTTATACGCAAAATATTGTAATTGGTGGCATACACTCTATACAAGCCATCTCTGGCATCGGACTTTGGATTTTGAATGGTCAATTTCGCATTGTCGATTCGAGAGAAATTGAGAGAACCACTTGGTTGCGACTTATTAAGCGTTAAACAGAATGGCCACGTGAACAATGGAAGTGCATCGAGCGAGGATGGTGCGAGAGAAGTCGTGTGCATCTCATGGACAACATTGTGGTGGAACGTATTAGATGCATTTTCGAAAAGCGCGAGACCGTTGATGTAAAGCGACGCCGTGTCGAAGCTGTAATCATCAATCCAAGAACCAGTAGACACATTAGATGTGGTCAAGTGAAGCGCCTTCACTGGGTGGTTAAAGTAGGTGAGATCAATGGACGTGTCAGTCTTAGAGGCTGGCTGGTATTGGACTTGCGAGAACAATATCTCGTGTTCATTATCAGTGAAATACTCGCGTTCAGCCGTGTCGAGGTATGCATACATACCATAAATCTTTGGTCTGGCACCGAGGTTAGAAAGTCCGGAACGACACTTAATGCGTAATTCGACTTCATGGTATTGCAACGCTACCAATGGGAGCGATTTAGTCCAATCTTCGCTGAAGAAGAATGGAATCATGTAGTAATCGGCCGCCCCACCCGCAGAGCCCTTCGCGTTATCCGACACTTCGGCAGTGGTAACCGCACACGACGCCTTCGCTTGGTTATCACGGTACAACACATTGTGAATACCTTGAACATACAACGAATCAAATCGGCAAATTTCTTGGCCACCAACTTGAAGACTGAATTCAGTCAAAGATGTCGAATCGGTAGAAAATAAGCCATCGTCATTAATAGACACGTTCGAAATTTGTGGGTGTTCGATCCAGATATAGCTCAAAAGATCGCCTTTAGAACGGATTGGTACAACGACTTCACTCCCGGAGGTGAAGGTACCGATGTAATCCATGCGTTCTGGTTTGAGAGCGAAGTTTGTGTAGCGCTTGTAATTTTGGCGCCAGAAAGAAACTTGGGGGTCACCTGTTATGTAGGCATCCTGAGCTCCGACTGAGACTAGTTCCACTAGCGCTGCTGACATTTAATAATAAACTATATTAAAATTTTAGGTGCATAACGAAGTATGGTTGTCTTCCAAGCGTTGACCTGGGAATCAAGAGACACAGAAGACGAACACTTGATTAGTATATTCGGTAAGACGAAGGATGGTAAATCTGTGTGTGTGACGACAAGCTTTACGCCGTATTGTTTTATAAAACTCCCGCGCGATGTCACACAACAACGAGTTCAGATCATATATAACAAGATCGATAAAGCGTGCCCTGGGTGTCTTATGAGTTACAATACTATTCATCGCAAAGATGTATGGGGATTTCAGAATAATGAACAATTTCCTTACATGCAACTCTTTTTCAGAAATCTATCCTCGAGACGTATGGTAAGTGGGCGACTTCGACGACCGCTTCAAGATGAACACATTAAATTGAAAGTATACGAATCTAATCTCGACCCAGTACTTCGTCTGATGCACAGAACTGGTATTCAGTCAACTGGGTGGCTTGATTCTGGTGATGCGTGTGAACCTACATACTTGGCAAATACTGACATCGACCTTACGTGTCCAAATTGGAAAACACTTAAACCCGTCGAAGATCCAGAAACTGCACCATTCGTAGTTGCATCTATTGATATTGAGTGTAACAGTTCTACTGGTAAGTTCCCGGACGCCGATATTGATGGTGATGCATGCTTTCAAATTGCAATTTCTCTGTGTACATTTGGAAATGATGAACCATATGAAAAGACATGTCTGTGTTACAAGCAGACCGACAAAGACCTCGATGGATGTAACATCGTATCATATGATACGGAACGGGAAATGCTCGAAGCGTTTAGTGTATATCTCAACGAGAAGAATGTAGATATCATCACAGGTTGGAATATTTTTGGTTTCGATCTTGAGTATATCGTAAAGCGTGCTATCGTTACACAGTGCAACCCAATTTTCTTTCAAATGAGTAAATTACGGGGTTACAACTGTGAGATTGTACGTAAAAAACTATCGTCGAGTGCCCTGGGTGATAACGATTTGAAGCTCGTGAGCATGCCCGGTCGTTTTATTTTTGATTTGTTTCATGAAGTAAAGAAGGGTTACAAACTTGATTCATACAAATTAGATAACGTATCTAAGTTGTACCTCGGAGATAACAAGATTGATATGCCTCCAAAGGAGATGTTTGCGAGGTTCAAAGAGGGCGACCCCGTAAAATTAAGGGAAGTTGCCGAATATTGTATCAAAGATACATTACTTCCACATAAACTATTATCTAAACTGTGTATTCTGGTGAATCTACTCGAAATGGCAAAGGCGACATGGGTACCGTTATGTTATCTCGTCGAACGTGGGCAACAAATTAAGGTATTTAGTCAACTCACAAAAAAGGCTCGAGAAATGGGGTTTATGGTACCAACTATTATGTATGGACAACTCCAAGACCAAGGGTATGAAGGCGCAACTGTATTAGATGCACAAAAGGGTGCATATTACACACCAATCACAGCTCTCGATTTCGAAGGCTTGTATCCATCTATCATGATGGCACATAACCTATGTTATTCGTCTCTCGTCATGGATCCAAAGTATGAAAATGTACCCGGTGTTACATACGAGACGTTTGAAATTCCAGTTCCAAGTAAGGAACCTGGTGGTAAGGCGACTAAACGTACGTGTAAATTTGCACAAGATGTACCGAGTTTATTGCCAAGTATTCTTCTTGAATTGAAACAGTTTAGAAAGCAAGCTAAACAGGATATGGCGGCATCATCTGGTCCACTCAAAGCCATGTACAACGGTAAACAATTGGCGTATAAAATCAGTATGAACTCCGTGTATGGATTTACTGGTGCATCGAAGGGTATGCTTCCGTGTGTGAACATCGCATCAACGGTGACTACAAAGGGTAGGAGTATGATTGATGAAACAAAGGAGTATGTGGAAAAGAACTTCCCGGGTGCAAAGGTACGATACGGTGATACGGATTCGGTTATGGTTGAATTTGATGTCGGCGATCGGAAAGGTATCGAAGCCGTTGAGTACAGTTGGGAGATTGGTGAGAGGGCTGCAAAGGAGTGTACTGAACTATTTAAAAAACCCAATAATCTTGAACTTGAAAAGGTATATTGGCCCTACTTCTTATATAGTAAGAAGCGATATGCAGCAAAACTATGGACACAAGGAAAAGATGGAAAAATGAACATGGATTACATCGATGTGAAAGGATTGCAGTTAGTGAGACGTGATAATACATCGCATGTGAGAGAAGTATGTAAAGAATTACTGGACGTTGTACTTGAAAGTAGCGACACGGAACCACCGAGAGCTCTGGCTCTACAAAGAGCTATTGAACTCATTCAAGGTGACGTACCAAATGAAAAGTTAACGCTCTCACAGGGATTGTCAGATACATACAAAGTGAAGGGACAAGGGGTCTCGATTAATAGCCCAAATATAAAAGATATTAATCAAGCACATGTACAGGTTGTACGAAAAATGAGAGAAAGGCAACCTGGTTCCGAGCCACAGTCAGGTGACCGCGTACCTTATATTCTCGTCAAAACGGATGATCCAAAAGCAAAGGCGTTCGAAAAATCAGAAGACCCCAAATACGCAAAGGATAACAACGTTCCAATTGATTACGATTATTATTTCATGAACAAATTCTTGAATCCAGTGTGTGATTTACTTGAACCGTTATTTGATGACCCAAAAGAAGAAATTTTTGGTGAACTCCTCACTAGAATTAAACCAAAGAGACGTGTTAAGAAGAAAAATGAAGAAACACCCCTCGACGAATTGCCATTTAAAAGTTAGGCGCTATAATGTATTAAGGTGTGATGAGGTTATCTGAAAATTTGGTAAAGGCGTATGACGAGGATTTGGAGAGGATGTGCCACGAGCGTACATTAAAATTTATTCAAAATGTATCAACGAGTTATGGTATACCTCTCAAACTTCTCATGCGGGACATGCCAAATCCAAAGGGGTATTGCATGGGTATAAAAAAAGGTGGAGAACCGTGTACCAGGAAGGCGAGTCACGACGGGTTTTGTTTATCACATTCATCGGCGACTAAGTTACATGAACCAGTAAACATATCGACAACAATTAGACATAATCACACATTTCCACCGATGTATAAACCTGGATGTCCAGCATGCGAAGCATCGAGCAATAACCAATTTAGAGATTTGAAGAGTATGATGTAGTATGCGGAAATCAGACATACTGTTACATTCCATTGATGCGTTTTATGACACACCTACAAACGGTGAAACGCTCATACAAATACTCACTAAAACGGGTGGCATTTCTCTTCGCAATTTAGAATGGTTCATAACCAATTATTCGAAAAAAACAAACTTGATGTACAAAACAAATGACGGTAAGATTTTCAGTGTACACTGTGCCTATAAATCCACACTTGATGGATATAGCAAAAAACTGTTTGATCCATTCTGTAGGTCTGACAAGATATCATACAAAATTCCTGGTACATCTGATGAAATCAATACAACTGTTGCACAGCTCAATTTCATCAAATGGTGTATCAAAAATGGTATCATAGAATACATTAAACAAAACAAAGAACGATTATTCGGCAAGTAACGCGTTAGTATCCTGCACCTGATACGATTCTCTTGTTGTTAAGTAGCCATTTTCAAACGTGAATGTTTGGTAGCATGTGTAATAGATATGACACGTAAATTGTTCATTTGTTCCATAATATGGATTTAAGTTAAACTCAATTAGAGTTCTGTTATTTTTTATATTCGTAAAATCCAAACTTCCCGATGGGTCCACATTTCTGGGGTTCATCGAGAAGGTGTACGTGTATATATTCCTGGGTGTTGTGTGAAATTTGTGATTCAATGGCATAAGATATCTATAGTAATGTGAGTCAACGTAATTGATGAATGGAAGTTCTTGGCCATTTATAAACATTTTGGCCGACACCGCGATGTCATCGGACAATGAATCCACCGCTCTCTTATATGAATAAAATGGTGTCAAATTAAATCGGTTCTGATAATAATCGTATATTTGATTACTTGAATATGTGTTGCTCGCGATATTTTCGTTTTCAAATATCTTATTTCTAAAGAAAAAGTGGAATGTTTTTACACGATTTTCGGGTGTAAGCTCGATTTTTAACTTGTCATTTCCAATTTCGGTATCAACCTGTGGGTGTGTCTTAAATATGTCTGTTATCATTTCGTGCTTATTTGTTGTGTAGTATAGGCGTTCTTCTGTTGTGAGCGTTATCTCTTCTGTCACTATATCAAAGTCACTAACCGTGAGTGTTTGTGTATCATCCGTAAAGAATGTCTGTGGTCTGAAATCGATTTCAAATTCCAACTTTTGTTTGTGCATCGCACACAAAGGGAAGTACGGTCTGTTGTATACGTTTGTTTCGTAATCCGATGATTCATAGCTTCTTGAAAAAAAGAATGGAATCGGTACATATACGAATGTATCAGCTGTTTTTATAAAATTGAAGGTTGGATCGAGCACAGTTTCCCTGTATATAAAACGACCATCGGTATATATTCGACTCACACTTTCAGATTGGTCGAGATACATTTCATCATAAATGAAACCAATGTCATCTCTGTACACCTCAAGGACGGTTTCGTCTACACGCATTGTTATTCGTTTAAATAAATGTCTACCTACGCGGTCCGCGTAATTAAATGTACTCGAAGACAAGGCTGGAAGTTTAATTCGTATATACATATTACATAATAAGTCACCCATATCCTGTGGTCTAAGTGTAACCTTTACGGTTTGATTGAAAGGCCATCCTGCGGTTGCATTTGTTGGTTTGATAACTTTCAAATTCTTATGGAATTTTCTAAAATTCGAGTGTCTTTTGTTTTCATACTTAAAGAGTGATGCATCACCCAATAAGTAGGTGTCCTGTTGTCCTATGGCAGACAGGCAAAGTGCGGCACCGGTATCTGGACCAGATCTATCACACATACTACTTATTGTTTATATATTTTTAAATCCATTTTCCACATGTCAAGATGGCTCGTCCCCTTCAATTTTTCAAGTTCATCTTTCGTCTTGCGTGTTTCTTCATTTAACGCCTCCACAGCTTCCCGTGTGTACTGATATGTCTTAATGTTAAGAAGGTAGTCATACGAATCTTCTATTTTGTCGTATGATTTTGATATTTCACTTTCGAGATCATTCTTCTTGCGCTTGAACACAATGATGCGTTCATTAATAACAGCATCCACAAATCGTGACATATTTTCCAGCTTCTTCGCTTTCTCATTCAGCACACGAACAATGTGTTCTTTTCGTTTCTTGTACACACCCATTCGAATCTCCACAAAATCAACTAAGATCTCTTCTGGACTCTTGTACTTTTTGATACCACTCGTTGGGTGAAATAAGTGCATATTGCTCACATGGAATGACTTTTGGAGTTTGAAATCCTTGATGATATCTTTACCCGAATACCCTGTGATTGTAAAATCAACATCATCAGTTGTGCTATTATTTACGTAGCTCGCGATGACCTTTTTCTCCATGAGTGTATCGAGGTGTTCCTTGTAGTCCTGTGTCCAACGACCCGGTGGAAGTTCTGTGATTTTGATTTTATTCCCCGTGCTCGTAGTAGTCCAGATACCTTCCGTGATCCAAAGATCGTCACTGTTTTTGAATACACGGCCCTTGAACTTATTGAACCAAGGCTTCATTTCTTTGAGAGATTGCCCAGAAATAGCTCGCTCTATGTTTTCACAGATGTCCTTTGGATTAAATGGTGGTACATAACAACTGAAACCAGTACCAATACCTTCAGTACCATTAACTAATACAGTGGGTATGATTGGCACAAAGTATTCTGGTTCGATGAGTTTACCATCGTCGTCGAGATATTTGAGTACGGCATCATCCTTTGGATCGAATAATTTTCTTGCATCCTTGGTAAGCTTTGTAAAAATATACCTCGTTTGGCTCGCATCCTTCCCACCCATGAGCCGTGTACCAAACTGACCACATGGCTCAAGCAAGTTAATATTGTTTGAACCAGTAAAATTATGTGCCAATTTTACGATTGTATCTGCGAGAGATACTTCACCATGATGGTAAGATGTCTTTTCTGATACATATGCCGCCAATTGCGCGACCTTCATTTCATTGGTTAAATTTTTAGCAAAGCATGCATACATGACCTTTCTCTGGGATGGCTTGAGACCATCCGACACGTGTGCAATAGATCTTCGGAGGTCGGCGAGACTGAAGTTTACCAAATCCTTGTGAACGAAGTCTGTGATATCGAGTCGATTGACTTTTCCATATGGGATTTCGAGTTCTGAACCCTGTTTTTCTGTACTTTCAAGTAGCCACGTTTTGCGTGAATCGGCCTTTGTTTTATCGAATGCAAGTATAATAGAATCATCCGTCTTTTCGTCCGTATCAAACTTAACAGTCAACTGCTCGATGCTCTTAAAGTATTCTCTGGCCTCCGCAGATGTTGAGGTACCCAGACCCTTGTAGTATTTTATCTTCCACCCAGCTTTTCCATCACCGTACCACTGTCTAAACATCGAATCCGTGTAAAATGACATCGTTTGTGAACCTTTCGTAGCCTTAATGATGGGTGTCACCATACTCACAACAAAGTTCAACTCGAGTAGACTTGGCCAGAAATAATGAATCATGTTGAGAATGAGACCCTTGATATGACTCCCATCGGTATCCGCATCAGTCATGATCATGAGTCGACCATATCGAAGTTCATCCAATGTCGTATACACTTTACCTTGTTGAAGACCGAGAATCTTCTTGAGATCACTAAATTCCTTATTCTCTGTGAGTTGTTTAACGGATGCATCTCGTACATTCTTACACTTCCCGCGAAGTGGAAATACCCCATAGTAATCTCTTCCTACCACGGATAACCCCGCCACTGCGAGTGATTTAGCCGAATCACCCTCGGTGACGATGAGTGTACATTTTCCGGATTGTGTGGTACCGGCTTTATTTGCATCATCAAGTTTAGGGATTCCTGTGATTTTAGACTTTCTCGCACCATCAGTCTTTTGAAGTTCTTTCATTTCCTTGAACTTTGAGAGTGCCATGAGTTCATTTTGCACATTCGTTTTGAGAATATCCTTAATGAGTTTCTTCGTGGGTTCGAATTTGCTCCCAAACTCTTGTGGTTTAAGTGTACACTCGGACTTGACCTGACTACTGAATGTCGGATTCACGAGCGTTGATTTCACAAACACCACGAATGCATTTTTGACTTGTTGTGGTTTGAGTTTGATTTTCTTTGCCATCTCATCAATGATATTACTCGCAAGTATACCCGCAACATGATCAACGTGTGTACCACCTTTAGTAGTACAGATACCATTCACAAATGATACTTGTTCAAACCCATCCTCGGATGGTGCGATACACACGGACCATCTATCGGATGTAAACGTACAAATCTCGTCTGATTTTGTATGCATCTTTGCATATTCATTGAATGGCATCTTTGAAAGCGCTTCACCTTGTAATTTAATTTTACAGTTAGATGATGTGCATATGTTTGCGTCATAAACACGCTTTTCAAAGATCTTAAAAATGTGTTCATCCATGTCTTTCATACCAAAACGAGGCCAATCTGGTGTGAACGTGACACAAACACTTGATGTCGATCCGGTGTAACTTCGCATCTTTGGTTTTCCACAATTCTTCATGTTATTCGTCCACTCTTGTGTGTACGTTGTTTTGTTCTCCGAATCCTTGATTTTGATGGAGAATTTACTCGAATATACGTTCGTGAGTTTCGCCCCATATCCATTTCTGCCACCCACGACTCTTTGTTGTGAATCATCATAGTTTGTGCTCGTGAGGAGATGCCCGAATGTGAGTTCTGGATTCCAAATCTTTTCGGTTTCATGTTCCTTGACTGCGATACCTCCAAGAGGTCCATTATTCTCGATACTAATTTCACCATTTTGCTTGTCTATATTGACAGAGATTGACGTTACCTGTTTGGGGTAGAGTGAATTGCGGTCGATTGCATTGACAAGAATTTCGTCAAAAATCTTGAGAAGCGCTGGTGCGTAAATGACAGTTTTCTTTTCAAAACCGTCACCTTCTTTGACCCAATATTGTTCACCAACGCGAGCAACAGGACCAACATATGAGTCGGGTCTCTTCAAGATGTGCTCCACGTGTGTGAGTTTTTGTATACTTTCACTCATAGTTCTTGATTTTTAATAAACGAGGCTCTCACTTAAGCTATTTTCTTAAACAAAAACAGATTGTCTGAGTCATATCAAAAGAGTACCTAAGTCGCGGTCACAATACTCACAATACTCACAATACTCACAGCAATGAATCGCCGTTCAGGGTTGAAAACACGAGACCGCCGCGAGGTGAGGCCACCGCGGGAAGCGTCCAGACGTGCTCTAGAGGCGATCCGTGAGCAAAAGAAAGAAGAAAGACGCATGAAGAGGATTTTACGAGACATCGAACCTGATGTCGCAGTTGGTGAACTCACTGTGTGCACGAAACCAATTCACGAATTGAAACTCAAGCCTTACCAGCGAAAATTGAAACATCTTTGCGGGACGTCACATGAGAAACATGCGACGTATACCCGTTGCCCCAAGATGTGGGGCCCTATGAGTCTTAGATGTCACAATAAGCACTGCGAACGACGTGGATGTGGTGTACTTCATGGGGCTCACGTCTCTTGGCGAGTAGACAGACGTTCTAAGAGGCGGCAGTGTGGAATCATTGCTACGTGTGTTCCATGCAACACAACTTCCGGTTCATTCAAAGCATCGCGTGGGTCATCTGTGTTTGTCCTCGCTCGCGTGATGTCACGGTATCCATCGAAACCGTATGATCCACGTGAAGATACCGTGATAGATAACGCAATTTTTGAGTCCTAAGTCAGATGCAGCCGACATATAATTAGAGGATTCTCGAGATGTCTTACGAACAATGTCTCATCGACGCTATGCGCATGTACCGGGTGGATACACCAACGGACAAATGTAAAAAATTAGCAAATGCAACGTGGAAAATGAAACAAAAATACTCACAACTCAAAAAGGAAAAAACAAGTCGGGTCATTCAAGTGATAGATAAGGTTCCAGACAAAATTATCGAAAAGAGGCACACGGTACACACTTGCCAGGCAGTGACGCTGACTGGCAAGCCATGTGGTTTTAAAGCTGTGTGTGATGGGTTTTGTAAGAAACATTGTCCAAAGATAAAATATTAGCCTACTATAAATGTTAGACCAAGAAACATTAAGACCAGTTGTAATATCAATGGCACTCTACGTTGCTATCGCTAAAATTGTTCCCGAATCCGTGAAGAAACCAACGAACATTGGTTTCATAGATGACATCGTGTCCATGTTAATTGCACAAAAAGGTGCCATTGCATCAGGCGCCATCCTTACTGGCCTCATTGTGTTCATTACCAATTACATCATTGATGAATTGCTGTGAGACATTCGCATGCCCAACCATATGTTTCGTGTGTGAATGATCCATGTATCTTAATCGTTTCTCGTATGCGTCTCGCATGAATTCCAAGAGTTGTTCTTTATTTGGTTTGCCCCATTGCATACCCTTTTTAAATAAGAAGTCATCATTCTGCAACTCTTGAATTTCACAAGAAATCGTATAAGGTGTTTTTACATATTCTGGTGCTCCACCATAGTCTGTAATAATCACTGGTTTATCCCGTATAGCAGCTTCAACGGCACCCATACCAACGCCTTCCGAATTAGAAAAACTTACATAACAATCCGAAAGACGGTGGATTTTATCCATTTCTTCATCCGACACGAGACCATTTATGATTTCAATATTTGGTAGTTTTATATTCACAAGTTGATTGCACGTCGCTTTGACAACGAGTTTTGTATCAGGTTTGTTTAGGCGAACAAATGCTTCCAGAATATCTTTAAAATTCTTGCGTTGGTCGAGTACATTTCCAATGTGATAAAACGTGTACACGTCAGTCTGTGGGATGTGAGCTCTGACCACATAGAATGTTGTATTTGGAAATTGTCTAGAAAAAACGCGTTTACAAAATTCACTCGGAACGGCAATTCTATCAAAAAGTTCAAATAATTTACCGTAATCCTCGTGTACCGTCTCTGTTTCACAGACGGTCATACAGTGGAGATGTTTTATTTTTTGCTTGAGTTCTGGTATTTTACTGAGCCAAAACTCAGTGGGTAACGCAAAAACAAATGCTCGTTCACACGCTTCTATGGTTTCATTGATTTGTGCATATTTCCAATCTGGAAAGAGTTTGGTATACTTATATGCATGTTGTCCGATTCCACTCAGCAGGCTTGGACCTATGAGTATCATTTGATTTAAAGATAATATTTCCTTTATGTATATTATAATGGAATCTCTCAGGCAAGAAATCCGTAATGAAATGAAGTCTATTCGTATCAACAAGGCGCACGTGTATGACGTGTTGTTGCGTTTAGTTGATGAATTGGATAGCGCGAAAACTGTCGCTTCAGCTCCAGCCCCAGCTCCAGAACCCGTTCAAGAAGAACCCGTTCAAGAAGAACCCGTTCAAGAAGAATCCGTGAAAAAGATTGTTCGCCGAGTTAGAAAGAAGGTTGAATCGGTTGCATAATTTTGTTTGTCATGTAATAGAATCCACCCACTATAAACCCTATTAAGATTATCAAATAGCTAAATGGATACTTTTTCTTCTTTTTAGCATTTTCGACGTCTTCTTTATCCGGTAATTTTTTAACATTACTATTAAGTTCCTCTATTTTATGTGTCAGTAAGTGGAGTGCTTCTAGTATTTGTACTTCTTTATTGATTGGCTTTTCTTTTACGTCTATAGTGGTAATCTCTATCACCATGTAAAATGAAACCGTTGGTTTTAACAATTCATAGTCACCATCCCCCTGCGATTCATATAGTTTGAAATGTGTTTTCTGTATAGATATTGGGTTAAATAGAGCGGTTTGTCTTTGGAATGAACGCCATTGTTTATCTCTCATGATGAATGTGTTACTTCCAGAAAAGCTACGTTCTAGTGGGATTCTCGCTAAGATTTGGCCGTGTCTCTCATCAAGTATCTGTGCACGTTTTGGTATGTCTTCTGATACGATATCTATGTACTTGGAAACATTCGTGTTCCCAGTGAGATCATTTTCACCGATTTGTGTCACGTAGAAGTCGACAATTTTAAATCCAATAACCTTTGATAAATCTTCAACGTGTACATTTGATTCCAACGAGAAATCTATCGTAAATGTGTTATTCGACCCATTTACGAATTCGGAATCGACGGTGACGTACTGGACTTTCTTTGGTATGTCGTGAAGATTCATATTGTATTTAAGGTAGATAAAAAAAAGGAAACTATGTACACATAATGTGGTGGCTCTATCCCAGGGCGTTCTGTTATGCTATCACAACTACGTGCATCTATAGATACATACGTGGGGCACTTGTTTTTGTTGCACATGTACCGGAATACATCGAAGATTTTATGGACCATTTCTCTTGGTCATCACTTGGCGAACAACCCAGACAATTTGTGAGAACAATACAACACGAAAAGAAAAAACTTGAAGATTATCATCTAAGTAAAAAGAAGCAAGAATGAGTTTTTATACAAAATTACTGAGCTATTTTGTTCCGAGAAATTCATTCTCTGAACCTAAATCTACATTTGAAGAAGGTGATTACGAAGTAATCGTCGCAGTTAACGAAGTTGGTGAAGAAGTTATACTCTATTTTCCAAAGTCTGATAAAGGTATAGTGAGTGTATAATGAAAGATGACTACATACCTCTCACAACGGACGATTATCGCATCGCATTCTGCCAAGCGACGCGATCACTCTGCACGGACATGCAAATCGATATATGGGAAAAACTTGTCTATTCCAATGAAACGCCGAGGTGTCCAGATGCACCAATCAAATCAAGAGCACTCACTGAACGGGTTAGGTCTTGGAGATCTAAACATGCTTCTCCGCAATTTACGTCTGAATCAAATTTACGGGGACAGTTATTCCCAGATATACCAACCCGCCATTGATCTCATCAAGGATAGATTGGAAATCTTGCGAGCCGAAGAAGCTGTCGAAAAGATGAACGAATACATATATTGTTGTTCTGAACTCGATAAGTATCGAGAAATTGAGAATCGAAACGCCGAAAAAGAGGTGTTTTATAGCAAGTTTGAATATTGGACGCCTTCTCGGAAATTCACGGAGTACGTATCAGACGATAAACTCACCGAAGTACAAGTTCGTTTACATGAGATTACTGAAAGATGTAATGATTTCGAGAAGCGGGAATGGATATTTAAGGAAAAGACGTTTGGAAAACGTCTCGCGAGTAGAATAGAATTTTAATAAGATAACATCTTTTTATTTCATCATCTGAGTTGAACACACTTAAACAAATCAAACGTATATGATATAGAACAAATCAATATGCTTCTGTCCACTGAACTCGTCAAGCATGCAACCATTTTAGAACGCATGTATCACATGGATACTATCACGACACGTTTG
>Ga0222714_10001756_pt1 | contig 24103 bp, 16 predicted proteins | sample C33_3DmetaG_FD_165048 | JGI IMG/M metagenome (GOLD analysis project Ga0222714, IMG submission 165048) | Estuarine water microbial communities from San Francisco Bay, California, United States - C33_3D | ecosystem: Environmental > Aquatic > Marine > Unclassified | place: USA: California...
GACGCAACTGACCTTCGACACCACGCAATGGATGATCAGATACATATAAACCGAGCATTTCGCGCTCGATCTTTAGTTGCTCAGACTTTTCGTAATTTATGTTCGGTATCTCAATTTGTTCGGAGAAACTCGAGCCCGAGTCTGCGCCCTGATCAAACAAACTCATTACGCCTTGGTCACGTTCACGCCGGCGATTCAGGGTGTTCTCGATAATTGATTCAAATACCAAGAGCAAACCTTTACGCGGATGCCCCAAAGAATCGAAAGCACCAGCCTTGATCAACGACTCGACTGTGCGTTTATTGAGTGTCGCAATCGGCGCACGATCGACGAAGTCGTAGAACGAAGTGAATGGACCGTTTGCTCGTCGATAATCAACTATCAGGCCGACGACAGCCTCGCCGACATTGCGAATTGCCGAAAGACCAAAGCTGATCAGTCGATTGTCACCCTCAATCACCGGCACGAAATCGACCCCTGACGAATTGATGTCTGGGGTTTTGACCGTGATGTTGCTGGCACGAGCGTCGGCCAAGAAGATTGCGGCGCGGTCATAACTTGCTTTGACACTTGTCAGCAGACAAGAGAGATATTCAAACGGATAATTGGCTTTGAGATATGCGGTTTGATATGCAATGAACGCATACCCATATGCGTGGCTCTTGCCGAATGCATAGTCGGCAAAGTTCTCGATTGAATCAAAAAGTGTCTCACCCAACTCTTGACCGTAACCACGATCGACACAACCTTTTTCAAAACTGGCCCGTTGCTTTTTCATGTCGGCGCGATTTTTCTTGCCGCAGGCCTTGCGCAAGTCGTCGGCTTCTTCGAGGCTGTAGCCAGCAAACTTTTGGGCGACACGCATCATGCTCTCTTGATAAATCATCAAACCTTGCGTATCACCGAGCAGATCTTGGGCGTCCGGATGAAATATTTTCGGCGTCTTTCGACCGTTCTTAAAGTCGGCATAGTCATTGTGCATGTTCGCACCCATCGGCCCTGGTCGATAGAGGGCGACGATTGCAGCGATGTCGTCGATTGTTGTTGGCACCATGCTGCGTACCAAGGCTCGAATGTTGGTTGATTCAAGTTGAAACACTCCGATTGTGTCACCACGACGCAATAATTCGAACGTCTTATGGTCGTCAAAAGGTGCCTTGTCGATATCAAAATCAGGATTGCTCAATTCTTGAATCATTTTGTTTGTATCTGTGATCACGTCAAGGTTGCGCAAGCCCAAGATGTCCATCTTTAAAAGACCAAGTTCTTCGACAGCGTGCATTTCATATTGCGTAACGATCGGTGCGAGATCTGCATCTTGCCCCGACTCGGTCTTTCGCTGAATCGGCAAATATTCGGTTAATTTCTCTTTTGTAATCACCACCGCTGCAGCATGAATACCGACACTGCGCTTTAAACCCTCTAGGCCCCGTGCAGTATCAACAACGGTTTTGACATCTGGGTCGCTCTCATAGAGCGCTCGCAATTCTGCTGCAGCACGATAACCATCGACATGTTGTTCGTTTTCTTCGAAGCAGTACTTGAGTGGCGTATCACGACCCATCACAACCGGAGGCATCGACTTGGCGATCTTGTCGCCTAAACCATACGGAAAACCCAAAACTCTCGCCGCGTCGCGAACCGCGTTGCGGGCCTTGATCGTGCCAAAAGTAATGATTTGGGCAACATGATCACGGCCGTACTTTTCTGAGGCGTATCGAATCATTTCATCGCGATAGCGCGAGTCGAAGTCCATGTCGATGTCAGGCATCGATCGGCGACCCGGGTTCAAGAAGCGCTCGAACAACAAGTCGTACTTGATCGGATCGAGATCTGTAATTCTCAACGAATATGCAACTGCGCAACCGGCTGCCGAACCACGACCCGGGCCGACGCGAATCGACTTTTCGTGCGCATATCGAACTAAGTCCCAGACGATCAAAAAGTACGAGCTGAAACCCATCGTCTTTATCGTCAACAACTCGTAAGCAACGCGTTCGACGACCTCAGGTGCAAGCGTCTCGCCCCATCGTTGCTTGGCGCCTAACCACGTCAAATGTTCGAGATATTCGTGGTCATTTGCAAAGCCGTCAGGAATTGGAAAGTTTGGCAAAACTGGAACGTTGAATTGAATATCAACTTTCGCCCGCTCGGCAATCCATAACGTGTTGTCACATGATGTTGGTTGCTCACGAAACAACCATCGCATCTCTTCTGACGTCTTCAAATAGTGTTCGTGGCCCTCAAACTTAAGACGATTAGGGTCGGCAATCGTGCAGCCGGTTTGCACACACAACAATGCATCATGTGACGCACTATCTTCGCGATGCGTGTAGTGACAATCATTTGTCGCCAGCAACGGTGCCCCAAGTTTTTTAGCAATCTCAATCAACTTTGGATTTGTTTCGATCTGCAATGGAATGCCGTGGTCTTGTAGTTCGATAAAAAAATTGTCTTTGCCAAAAATTTCTTGCAATCGCGCTGCTGTCTTTAACGCCTCTTCGTCTTTGCCATTCTTGAGTGCCTGCAAAACATGACCACCCAGGCAACCAGATGTGGCGATTAGACCAGCGCTGTATTTCGTCAGCAGTTCCCAGTCCATTCGTGGTTGGTAGTAATAACCTTCTAGAAAGGCAAGACTCGCCAACTGAATCAGGTTTTTGTACCCGACGTTGTTCTCGGCCAGAAGCGTCAAGTGATAATAAAGTTTTTTACCCGATTCGGTATCGCCACCACTGTCGTCGACTCGACCTCGTCGTGTCGGGCGTTCAAACCGCGTTTCATAAGCCATGTATGCCTCGGTGCCGATAATCGGCTTGATGCCACGCTTAGTGCATTCTTTATAAAAATCGATGACGCCATACATGTTGCCGTGATCGGTTATGCCAAGAGCCGTTTGACCGTCTCCTACTGCGCGGTCGACCAGTTCGTCCAAACGTGATGCCCCATCGAGCATCGAAAATTCTGTGTGAACGTGAAGGTGAGTAAACGACTTACCCATTAAAGGTAAGTTCCCGGACGATCCCCTGGCTGAGCATTCGGAGCCTGACCTGATTGAATTTGTCGCTGCTCAGTTTGCTGACGCATCGAAAGTTGCTGGGCAAACATCGTGGCTTGAATGCCGTGAAAGAGTCCTTCGAGCCAGCCGACCAGCTGTGCTTTAGCCACACGCAACTCGGCATCACTTGGCACTTCACCGTCGTTGAACGGCAGGGCCAACATACGCAACTCTTCTTGCAAATCTGGTGAGAGCGCCTCGGCAAGTTCGACAATCGACCGCTCGTAGATCTCTGCCAGACGTTCGCGCGAAGGCACGTCGAGAGTCATCGAGTGAACTTCGTCGAGCAATTGTTTGATCATTGAACCAATGCGCATAACTTTTGCCGGCGCAGTAACGGTTTCGAGCGTAGTTTCGCTCTGCTCTTCGACAATCTCGGCTGGTTGACTTATTTCTGCTGGTTTGTCTTCAGGGTTTTTCATGGTGGGTCGCCAAACTTATCACTTAACTGCTGTTGCGAGCAACGGTACATCTAGCTCATCATCAGTCAGTGCGCCATGGCGACATTGCAATATAAACGGGCCAGTGTCTGCGGCGTCGTCAAAACTAATTGGCTCTCGCGGCACAAGCACAACATCACCCAGACGTTTGCGTGTTGCCGAACCCAGTCGGGGCCCAAGCCAGTTTTCGTCAATCACTTGTTCTTTGCTGGCAACCCATGCAACGTTCGAATGATGCGTAGTTGCCCGCGCCAGTAGTTCGACTTGAACTCCGTCACGAGCGTGCAACCACCTGAAACGACCTTCGCCGGACTGATACGCAACCATCGCCATCACTTCGGGATGTGGCGGCATCGTGTTGGTGCCGACCATCACTTGCCCGTGGTCAGCAGTGACAATCAAAACAGCGCCAGGTGTAAGAGAATCTTGAATTTTTTTAACTATGCCGTCGGCACTAGCCAACTCAGCTTCATAAAAACTGCCGAAGCCACGCTCATGAGCAATTTTGTCAACGCCGTCGTAATACGCATAAATGAATTTCTCGCCGCTTCGCAATAGTTGCCCAACTTCGACAGCGATACTTGATGCTGCACGCCACCCTCGCGCGCGCACACCTCGAAGATGAGCCTCAGTAAATGCCGAACCCTCGAGCTCGGCTTTGCTTAACACCGGCACGCTCGCCCCCATGAAAGGTGGGCAAGGCTGAATTAGATCAGGTGGATACATGTTGCGTAGATCACCTTTTTCATCGCCCCACTTGAGCATTTGCATAACGCGTGCACCCATGTCGATGCGGTAGCCCACCAAACCATGTTCGGCTGGGGCGAGACCAGTTGTTATCGAAGTGAGTGCGCTAACCGTTGTTGTTGGCGCCACAGTTGTGATCGACGAGCCCTGCATCGCGGCAAGCGTTGGACAATGCTGAAGATTTTTCTGGAGTTGGTGCCAGCCGAGACCATCGATTACGAGCAACACAACTTGTCGCGCCCCCTTGACACAACCCGGCATCCAATCTGGAATTTCTTTCGTGCCCTGCGGACCGAGCAACGCTGGAATAAGGCCCGTTATGCAACCGTTTTTATAGTTAGGAAGTCGTGGACTGGTTGCTGTTGAAGTCGCCATGTTGTGCACCCTGAGAGTAGTTCAGGTCGATTCGCCTGGGCGCGCAATTTATCGGTGAAAAAAGCCTCACAAAAACCTCATAAAGCACGTGTCATTAGTATGAGGACGTGCGAATTTCTACCAGAGGCGACTATGCCTGCCGCGCTTTGCTCTCGTTGAGTTTGCATGCTGACGAGGACGGACCAACATCAGTTAGAGATATCGCCGAGCGCACAGCTCTTCCTCAACCTTATTTAGAGCAAATTCTTTTAGCACTCAAGGGCGCAGGTTTGGTTAAGTCAAAACGCGGCGTCGGCGGTGGCTATATTTTGGCCAAAGCTGCTGGTGACATTCGAATCTCAGAAATAATTTCAGCAGTTGACGGACCAATAACTGTCGGAGACTTCGGTGAACCACACAAAGACGGTGCATGTGATCACGACGGTCAGTGCGTTTTGCTCGCCGTCTGGAATTTAGCCAGCGAACACATGCGTGAGCACTTGGCGAAATACACGCTTGAAGATATCGCTGCAATCTCAAAAGGCGAAGCCGCGTGGCCTTCGCCAAAAAAATAATTAATCGACGTGTTGCGAGCACTTCGCCAAAACCACGGCGAAGTCTGAAGGTAAGTCGACTGAAAATTTCATTTCTTTGCGCGAGACGGGGTGTGTGAAGCTCAGGCTCGTGGCATGCAACATCGGGCGCGGTGAAGAAAGCACACTTCGAGCACCGCCGTAAACAACGTCGCCGACAACACTGTGGCCAAGAGTCGCAAGATGTACGCGAATTTGATGGGTTCGACCTGTTTCGAGTCCACACTCGATCAACGAACAATCAACCGGAATATTAAATGCCTGCCGCACTTCATAGGTTGTACGCGCAATTTTGCCATCGCTCAAAACCGCCATCCTTGTCGGATCACGCTGATCTCTTCCGAGCGGTGCATCAATCACGCCTGCGGCCGCACTCATATGCCCCCACACCAAGGCCAAGTAACGGCGCGTCACAAGACGACGAGAAAGTGCGTCAACTAGTGAGTCGTAGGCACGGGAAGTTCTGGCCATCATCATCAGACCAGTGGTGCCAGCATCTAAACGATGAACTACGCCCGGTCTAAATGGGTCGCCCACGTTCGCGATATCTGGATATTTCGCCAAAATTGCATTTACTAAAGTGCCCGTCGGATTTCCGGCACCTGGATGCACGACTATGCCGGCATTTTTATTTATCACGAGAATGTCAGCGTCTTCATAAACAATTTCGACGTTGATGTTTGGCTCAGCCATCGGCAACTGCTTTTTTGGTAGCAGTGAAAGTTCTACTTTTAGATGTTGACCCTCAGTTGCTTTCAACTTTCCGGCTTTCACAGCCACACCATCCAAGATGACGGCGCCTGCTTCAATAAGTGACGCGGCTGCAGCGCGCGGAATATCTGCCACAAGCGAAACGATTCGATCGACCCTTTGACCAGCAAGAGCCGCGGGAACAAATTCATCGATAACCCTCATGTCTGACTCTTCGTTTGCAAACTTGTCGTGACTCATGACTGATGTGCTTTGCGCGATGTTGCCACTGACGAGAAAATCAGCATCGCAGCACCGACTGTTACGGCCGAATCGGCGATATTGAAGACTGGAAACCACTGCAAATCAATGAAGTCAACGACCGCACCCGCGAGCCATTTTTCGCCGCGAAACAACCGATCAGCCACGTTTCCGAGAGCGCCGCCAATCAACAATGAGGTGCCAACTAGAGATAACTGCGTGGTTGCTTTTCGCAAACTAAACCACAGCCATACCGCAACACCGATTGCTAACAAACCAATCAGACGCCCAAAGCCTTGACCCTGAGAAAATGCCATACCTGAGTTAAATACCAAGTTAAACCGCAATGTCCAGACGAGATCGATTGTTCGACCGTCACTCAGCGAATTAAGCGCCCAGATTTTTGATGCCTGATCGGCGATAACTACCGCAGCGATAATTAGTTTGGGCGTTTGGCCAGTAGCTCTAGTAAGAACCAATGCCACCTGCGCGCTCGACAACTAATTCGGTTGTCCACGGAATCGCCTTCAATCGCTCACGCGGTATTGGCAAACCCGACCGAGACGAATAACCATAGTCACCAGTCTCGAGTCGCTTGAGTGCCTCGTCAATCTCTTCAACTGTTTGACGCGCTGACGCAGAAAGAGTCAAGTCGCGCTCGCGCTCGACAACCATCGTGTCGCCCTCGCCGCCCTCATCATCAAACTGGACATCGCCCATCTCGGAGTTTTCGACAATCGCATTTGCTTCACTTTCAAGTTGGTCTGCCTGACCCAAAAGATTGCGTCGCTCAGAGATCAGCAATTCGCGTTGCGACATCAAAAACTCGATATTGAATTCTTTGGTAGGCGTAATGCCATCTTGCATCACACCTTTAATAATTGGTGGCTTCGGCGGTGCAACCGGCTTGCGGTTAGCTTCAATCTCGGCCAAACGGGCAGCTTCGCGAGCAGCGAGCTTGGCGGCCTTTGCCGCTTCGCGAGCCTGCTTTTCTTCTTGGCGTTGTTTCTCTTTGGCAACTTTCAACGCCAATCGCTCGGCTTGTTGTTGAGCCTTAAGTTTTGCGCGCTCTTTGGATATGCGCTGCGCTTCTTTCTGCTTTTCTTTTTGCTGACGCTTACGCTCAACCAATACTTTTCGCTTTTCAAGTTCTTTTTGCTTCTTTGCTGCCTTGATCTGTGCAAGCTTTTTCTTTAACTCGAGCTTCTTTTTTGCTTCGAGCTTTTTCTTTAACTCGAGCTTCTTTTTTGCTTCGAGCTTCTTCTTAAGTTCAAGCTTCTTTTTCAACTCGAATTTCTTCTTGAGTTCGAGCTTCTTCTTGAGTTCGAGCTTCTTCTTGAGTTCAAGCTTCTTTTTCAACTCGAGTTTCTTCTTGAGTTCGAGTTTCTTTTTAAAGGCCAATTTCTTCTGCATATCAAGCTTTTTGCGCAGGGCGAGCTTCTTTTTGAGTTCTGCTTTCTTACGCAACGCGAGTTTCTTTTTAGCCATTGCCTGCTTTTTCTTCTTAGCAGATGCCATTTTCACCTCTCAAGCGGTTCATGTTTAGAACCTACTTATATGATCGCGCTACGATATCGGATTTAATGCGACAAACACTGCGACACCATCTAAATCGGCGTTCGGCGACTGTTTCTCAGTCAATATTGTGACCTCAAAATCAACAGCCAGCGTCTCTGACTTGATGGTCTCATGATGTGCCGAGACTTGCGCGCACAGTTTTTCGGGCAGGCTAAGTCGAAGTTGAATGCGATCAGAAACATCTAGGGCTGAGTCTCGACGCTGTTGCTGCACCAAGCGAATCACATCGCGAGCAACACCTTCGGCTTCAAGTTCAGGTGTCAACTCAATATCAAGAACGACTACACCTGACGAACTTCCTAACGCAGCACTGGCACCCGAAGCCTTAGGCACAAGTTTCAATTGATATTCACCTGGGTACAAATCAATAGAACCTGCAGTCACAATGTCGCCTTTGCGCACCCACTCGCCTCTCTTGACGGCTTTGATCACTGCCTGGGTGCTCGCCCCAAGTCGCGGACCAACAACGCTTGGCACAACTTGCAACTCAAACTCGGCGACAGACGAGACATCATCTGAAAAACTAAGCGAGCGAACATTCACTTCATCTTTAATGATGTCTTCAAATGCGACAAGAGCGCCAGAATTCTCAGTGGCAATTACCAAACTTGCGAGTGGCTGACGCACACGTCGGCCATGTATCTTGCGCAATGACAAAGTAGTTGAGCAGACATCGCGAACCCGATCCATCGACGAGACCAAATCTTCGTCATGGCGCAAGCCTTCGACTGTCGGCCACGACTGCAGATGGACGCTGCGCTCGCCCGTAAGTCCTCGAAAAATCTGCTCGGTCACAAGCGGCAAGACAGGCGCAGCAACGCGCGTCAAATAATGAAGAACCGTGTGCAACGTGTTGATTGCCGCGACATCGCCCTTCCAAAACCGATCTCGACTGCGGCGGATATACCAATTCGTTAATACGTCAAGAAATGTTCGAATCTCTGAGCAGGCCGCGAACAAGTCATAGGCATCAAAACTCTTAGTCGTAGCTTCGACCAACCCGTGGAGTTTAGAAATTATGTAACGATCTAAGACGTTCTCACTTGAAGCATCTACCGAACCAGAAACCGACTCGGCGTTTGCATATAGCGACAAGAAATACCAACTATTCCATAATGGAAGAATCACTTGACGAACGGTGTCGCGCATGCCTTCGTCGGTGACAGCGAAATCTGAACCACGCAAAATTGAAGAAGAAAGCAAATACCAGCGCATCGCATCTGCGCCATGGCTGTCAAACACTTTCATTGGGTCTGGATAATTTCTCAGACTCTTGGACATCTTGGCGCCGTCTTCTCCGAGAACGATGCCGTGACTTACACAATTCGAAAACGCCGGGCGATCAAAGAGTGCTGTAGCTAAAACATGCAAGGTGTAAAACCAACCGCGAGTTTGGCCGATGTATTCGACAATGAAGTCGCCTGGATAGTGATTTTCAAACCACTGCTGATTTTCGAATGGATAGTGCACCTGGGCAAATGGCATTGAGCCGCTCTCGAACCAGCAATCCAAAACTTCGGGCACGCGACGCATCATCGACTTGCCAGTTGGGTCATCTGGGTTCGGACGAACCAAATCATCGATTGTCGGACGATGCAATTCTTGAATGTCAACACCAAAATCTCGGCGAAGCTCTTCGAGACTTCCGTAGACGTCGATACGTGGATAATTCGGATCGTCACTTCGCCAGACGGGTATCGGCGAACCCCAGAATCGATTGCGGCTGATAGTCCAATCGCGCGCATTCTCAAGCCACTTGCCAAAACTTCCGTGTTGAAGGTGATCGGGAACCCATTGAACTTGTTCGTTCAACTCGACCATGCGATCACGAATTGCCGTGACCTTGACAAACCACGAACCTACCGCTTTGTAGATCAGCGGCTTGCCGGTGCGCCAACAATGCGGGTAAGCGTGATCGTAAGTCTCATGACGAATAACCACGCCGCGTTCTTTCAGCACTCGAATGATCGCGGGGTTGGCATCAAAAACAAGTTGACCTTCGAAATCGACTACTTCGCTTGTGAAGCGTCCACGAGAGTCGACTGGCACGACGAGTTCAATGCCTGCTTCTTGACAAACGCGCTGGTCATCTTCGCCAAAACCTGGCGCGAGGTGCACGACGCCAGTGCCGTCTTCGGTTGTAACGAAATCTCCGGCGATAACTCGAAAGGCATTTGGATGATCAGCAAAATAATTGAACAAGGGTTTATACGAGCGACCGACTAGTTGCGAACCAATAATCGTTTCAAGAATTTTCGGCTCAGGAAACTCGCGCTCGTATGCCGACAATCTTTCGGAGGCGACTATAAATTTTTGACCCGCATGCTCGATGACTAAATATTCGACGTCGGGCGCAACAGCCAACGCCAAGTTTGATGGAAGCGTCCACGGGGTGGTCGTCCATGCCAACAACAGTTCGCCCGATGAGAGTTCGAAGCCGACAGTTAGCGCTGGGTCTTGTACTTGCTTGTAGGCGTCATCCATTCGAGTTTCGGTGTTTGAAAGCGGAGTTTCAAGCGCCCACGAATATGGCAGCACACGAAAGCCTTCGTAAATCAGGCCTTTATCCCAGAGTGTTTTGAATGCCCACATGACGCTCTCCATATACGGAGTGTCAAGAGTTTTGTAATCGTTTTGAAAGTCAACCCACCGAGCCTGGCGAGTTACATATCGCTCCCAGTCGCTGGTGTATTGCAAAACTGAAGTTCGGCAATAATCGTTGAACTTGTCGATGCCAAAATCGGTGATCGCCTGACGTCCAGAAATACCAAGTTGACGTTCGGCTTCGGCTTCAGCGGGCAGACCATGACAGTCCCAACCGAAGCGTCGCTCAACGCGTTGACCTCGCATCGTGCGATAGCGCGGCACGGCATCTTTAACAAAGCCAGTCAGCAGGTGACCATAATGCGGCAAGCCGTTGGCAAACGGTGGGCCGTCGTAAAAAACGAATTCATTTTCACCGTTCTTTCCGGCGTCGCGCATTTCTATCGAAGCAGCGAAAGTCTCGTCGGTCTTCCAATATTCAAGAACTTGGCTCTCGAGAGATGGAAAATTTGGTTGTGGTTCTACCTGCGGGTAAGACACAAATTATTTAACAATTCAGAATCAGGCGCTGCACAACGATTTGCAAAAAGAGCAAAACGACTAAAGGCGAAAGATCAAGTGCGCCTGTTCGAGGCATAACTCGCCGCGTCCAGTCAAGAACCGGTTCAGTAAAGCGACCAACGAAGAATGAGATCTGCGAGACTACCCCGCCACTTGTTGACGGAAACCAAGACAGGACTACTCGAACGATGATCATGTAGATGAAGATTTGTACGAGACTGCAAAGTATTCCGGTCATTGAACTGAAACCCAATCTGCGCTAACCGCGCGTGATGCGTGCGCCAAATGGCTTCATCATAAAAACACCGTTACTCATTTTCTCCATGGTGCCGCTATTGGCGTAGCAAACGCCGCTTGCAAAATCGACAATTCTGCGCATCGTCTTTGGGTCTGTTGACTGAACATTAATAATCACCGGATTGCCCTCTTTGAAACGATCGGCAATTTCTTTTGCGTCTTCATAACTAGTCGGACGAATCGTGACTGGATCACTCGCCGGCATAACCGGACGCGCAACCGCTTCAGTGCGACGACCAGCAACTGGTCGAACAGTTACACCTGAATCGTGCTGAGCCTGTTGTGCACGCATACCACTGGATCGAGGATCGCTCATCGCACGATCGTCGTAATCGTCGTAGCCAGGTTCGGGTTCATCAAATCGCTCTACGCGCGGACGACCTCGACTCGGCATTCGTCGATCGCGTTCAACTGCAACTGATTCGTCATAATCGTCGTAAGCCTCATCTGGCCCTAAACCTAAGTAATCCATTGCTCGGCGAAACATTGACATAAGGCAAGGATAGTTCAGATTTTGACGTTAAATACGGACTATGTCTATTAACGATCTACTGGCGATCTACTGACGATCTACTGGCGCGGCCCGAACAAGGCCGAGCCGACTCTGATCATTGTCGAGCCTTCGGCGATTGCAATCTCAAGATCACCTGTCATACCCATGCTGCATTGCTTGAGCCCCAAGTCGTCAACGAGTTTTCGCACCAAACGAAATGAACGTTGCGTTGATTGAACTTCGTTGCTTGTTGGCCCAACGGTCATCAAACCTAAGACCTCTAGCCCGTTGACATTTGCAGCATCGAGCAGATTGGTCACCTCTTGGGGTTTGCACCCACCTTTGTCGGGTTCGTCGGTGGCGTTGACCTGCAACATTATTTGCGGTCTGGTGTTCGAACCTGCCTTGGCGCAGCGTTTGGCAATCTCATTAATCAGTTCTACCCGATCGACACTTTGCCAAACATCGACTAACTCAGCCATCAACTTAATTTTGTTACTTTGTAACCGACCGATGAAATGCACCGGCAAGTGTTTTTCGATTGGTAGTTCGCCTGATTTCGCAATCAACTCTTGCGCATAATTCTCGCCGACTCCGTCGCACCCGGCATCGAACGCCGCAACCATCGCCCCAACATCAAATGTCTTTGTAACTGCGATCAGTTTGACATCTTTGCCACCGGCCGCATTGATGCGCTGGCGAATTTCTATCGCGCGCAATGAAACTTGCGACGCGTCAATTGAAGTCATGTCGTTACCGACATGCGATTTTTATTTTAGAAACGATGGAAGATCGTCGTCGTCATCTGCGCCGCTCAATGGATCAGCCGCACCGCCGAACAAATCTTTCAATCGTCCGCCTTTGGCATCTGGGCGAACTGTGCCAGATGTGGCCGTATTGCGACCGTCACCGCGGGTGGCAGTGCGCTGCACTGCGCTATCCCATCGTTCGAAACCAGCAGCCACAACCGTGACCCGCACTTCGTCATTGACATCGTCATCGATTACTAAGCCGTGAATGATGTTGGCATCTTGATGGGCAACGCCACGCACGATCTCCATGGCGTTTGTAACTTCGAACAGACCAACATCTGACGGACCAGTGATGTTGACCACAATGCCCCGCGCACCTTCAAGCGAAGCTTCAAGTAACGGCGAATTGATTGCGGCATTTGCTGCCAACACTGCACGGTTATCGCCGCTTGCAGCACCCGTGCCCATGAGAGCCGTGCCTGCATTCGCAAGCACAGCCTTGACATCGGCGAAGTCAGTGTTAATCAAGCCCGGCGTTGTGATCAAGCCAGTAATACCAGCAACCCCCTGAACCAAAACTTCGTCTGCTTTTTTGAAAGCGTCAAGCATCGTTGTTTTGTCGGTTGAAATTGTCAACAATCGCTCGTTCGGAATGACGACAAGCGTGTCAACTTTTTCTTTTAGCGCTGCGATGCCAGCATCGGCCTGAACAGACCGACGTCGACCTTCGAAGGCAAACGGTCTTGTAACGATTGCAACTGTCAGTGCACCCTCGGCTTTTGCAATTTCGGCAATTACTGGCGCCGCACCGGTGCCGGTGCCACCACCCTCACCTGCAGTAATGAAAACCATGTCGGCACCTGCGACAACTTCTTGAATCTCGTCGCGATGTTGCTCGGCTGCTTCACGACCAACCTCTGGATCAGCGCCTGCGCCAAGTCCACGAGTTAGCTCACGGCCAATATCGATTTTTACGCTCGCGTCGCTCAATAACAGTGCCTGCGCATCAGTGTTAATCGCTACGAACTCGACACCGCGCATGCCTGACTCCATCATGCGATTAATTGCGTTTACGCCGCCACCGCCAACACCGATGACTTTGATAACTGCCAAATAATTTTGTGGTTGACCGACCATTTAGGATTAACCCCCGCTGCTTGCGCTTGTTGTGCTCACTGTTTGTGAGTGCAGTTATTCTGCCACATCAGCCAACGAGCACCAAACATCAGCCAAACGTTCAGGAAGGTTTAGAGAAAGTCTCTACTTCGACTTTACAGTTGGCGTTCGCGGGTCAGTTAGATCGATTGCGAGAATCTGTTTTGCATCTTGTCTACGCAATAAGACAAGCAACGAAATCAACTTATTCTGCAAATCAACAGGCGGGCCGAAATTTACCAAGGTGCCGGTGCGCAGCGTCATGATCAACTGATTCGGTCCGCCCACACCTACATTCAAAACTCGATCGATCAACTCATCTGGCATGCCAGCGGCGAGCTGTGCAGCCGCCCTATAAACCGTGCCGGCACTCGCCCCAGGTGCAAGGTTGGGGCCCACGCCCGTTATCTGCAGATATTGCGTGGGCTGACCCGTCTCGACAGCCAAAACACGCCCTTGCGAATCGACAACTCGCGAACGATTGTCGACACCTATATAAAAGGCCACCGGCTTTCGCTCGACGATCTCAACTACCAGCCTTGACGGAAAAAACGATCTGATTCTCACAGACTCGACCCACGGATCACCCTCAAGTCGTCGCTCGGCAGCGCGGGTATCAACCGTCAAGATCGATTTTCCATCCAGCGACTTTTCAACCGCGATCAACAAATCGGCACTGACATACCGAGCGCCTTCGATCTCAATTTTACGAACACCAATAATTGGCGAAGCGAGCACAATCAAAACAAGTGCTACGACACCAATAACTGAGCCAGCAGCGGTTAACAGTCGTCGACGATTAGAGGCAAGCGTATTAAATACATTTTTGTGTCGATCTTCAATTCGCGAATCACGAATGATGTTGCTTGGGTCAGATGTCGGCGCGATATTGACCGAGCTGGTCATTTCATCGATCGGATGATCAGAGTCAACGGGCAATCGAAGATCTTCATCAACAATGACTATTCGACCGTTGTTGGTTTTCAGCGTTAACGATGTGTTCGTCGTCGACGATTTGTCGCGTGTTTGGTCACGTGATTCTTGCTGAGATTTGTCTGGATCTTCTGGCAGCACGACTCGTAAATTTGCAGTTGGCGTTGCATCGCCATCAAATGCATCTTTTAGTTCTGCCAACACCTCATCAGAAAGTTGTTCTGAAAACGATGGCACCGGAATCGACAGATCAGTATTATTCGCCGAGCCAAACGCCGACTCAAGCTGCGTATTTCGCGAAACTTCACCCTGTTCAACCGCGCCTGCTTGTTGAGAGATAGCCGCCGAGAAACCAACCAGCCGAATTTCGCTTCGTAGTTCAATGCCGTGCGCTTCAGCGACGCGCTGACGAACGAAGGTCATAAGTTCGACCACATCATCTGCGTTGCCGTCTTCATCGGCCTGAATGAAATTGGCGTGTTTTTCAGAAATCTCGGCCGTACCAATTCGATAACCGCGCAACCCGAGACCATCTATCAATGCCCCCGCCGACGAAGCACCCGAAACAGGATTGACGAAAACAGAACCTGCGTTTTGTCCGCCTGGCTGATTCTCGCGGCGCCACTTGACAATTTCGGCTAGTCGTGACTCGCCTTCGGCCTTGTCGCCGCGTGCCAGCCGCAATGTCGCCGAAAGAACGATGTGCTGATCATTTAAATCTGAGCCTCGAAACCGCAACCCGAGGTTTGCTGCTGAAACATTGGCTTCAATGCCTCGCTCGATGTGAAATAATCGCACGCTCAACAACGACGCGATCATGTCTGAACCGTGCCCACCAGCATTCATCCGAACTGCGCCGCCAATTGAACCAGGCACACCGACTGCCCATTCGAAACCGCGCAGACCCGCAGCAACGCTTTGTCGGGCAATAACTGGTAGCGAAGTCATGGCACCGACTACGACGATTGGATCTTGATCTGGATTGGGCATCGCTATCTGCTCTGCAAACGGCCCCAAAGCAATCGCTAAACCGCGAAAGCCACTATTGCTAATCAGCATGTTGCTTCCGCGACCGAGCATCAAAACCGGAATCTTCACTTTTGCCAGCGCTCGTGATGCAGCATGCAAATCATCAACACTCATTGCTCGCATAAACAATGACGCAGCACCGCCAACTCGATAAGTCGTGTACGGACCGATCAGCTCGTCTTTCGTTACGCGATCGCCAAGCAACGCCGCCAAGCGACTCAAATCTTTGTCGCTAGGTCGACCAAATTCTGCGATCAATTTGACTTACCTCGGCGCAGGGCGATCACTTCACTAGGCAAAGTAGAAATATCTCCGCAACCCATTGAGATGCACAAGTCACCATCTTTGATTTCATCTGCCAAGAACTCTACGAGATTCCTACGACTGGGTTGATAAATGACATGACTATGCGGTTGCGATTTCAGAACGGCATCGACAACGAGCTGACCAGTCACGCCCGCAATTGGTTCGGTGCCCGAAGAATAAATGTCAGTGATCACAACAAAGTCGGCGGCAGCGAACGAGTCACCATAAAGATGTGAAATCAACGCCATGCGATTAAATCGATTCGGCTGAAAAACCGCCACGACACGTGACCACTGATCTGACTCGTCTCTAACGCTTGACAGCACGGCCGATATTTCGTTTGGTAAGTGGGCATAATCATCAACAAATGTTGCACCGCCGTCTACACCCCGAACATCAAACCGACGCGCCACTCCACCGAAACCACTCAATGCTTGCGCTGCCTGGTCAAACCGAACACCAAACTGCATTGACATCACAATTGCTGCGAGTGCATTGCTCACATTGTGAAGACCTCGCAACGGAAGATCAACCCGACCGAGTTCAACTCTCTGGGCGTTCTGATTTTGAGCGACGACAAATGAAGACTTACCGTCTTTGAACTTGATCGATGAAGCCACGTAGTCTGCAGCAGAGCCCTCGTCCACAGAGTATGTAACCGCGTTGTGTGTTGCAGAAATTGACGCACAAACTGGGTCATCAAGACACAAAACTCGTGGACCAGCGACATTGCCGACATAGTCAAAGAAGCTTTGCTCTATAGCCGACTGTGTTTTGAAGTGATCTAAATGATCGATGTCAATGTTGGTCAGGATTGTCGCAGCGAGTGGAAGCTGAGCATGAGTGCCGTCACTTTCGTCGGCCTCAACGACAAACAGCTCGCTATTCGCCCATGACGCACCACGATTCAATGCGAGGACATCACCACCGATTAGATAACTAGGGTTTTTGTTGGCGTGAAGCAAGATTGTTGTGAGCATCGACGATGTCGTTGTCTTACCATGCGTACCAGCGACGCCGATGCTCGTGGCACATCGGCAAATACTTGCAAGCGTCTCGGCTCGAGAGAGAACACGAATATCTGACTCGCGCGCTTTTTGATACTCGATGTTTGATTCGGCGATCGCCGGCGAACCCGTAACGAAATCACAACCCAGAACAACTTCAGGACTGTGACCGATATTGACTTTGACCCCGAGATCTTCGAGTCGAGTGATCACATCAGATCTACGAATATCGCTACCTGAGACTTGATGACCCATTTCAGCCAACACGGTCGCAATTGCAGACATACCGGGGCCACCTACGCCCACAACATGAATACGTGTCGGTTTGCGAAGGTCTATCAGCTGTCTATCTTTTTGACCAGCCACGTTAAGTATCAGATTGGCAAGAGTAGTTTCGCGATGTTGCTTGCCAGCAAAGCGTGCGGCACTGGCAAGAGATTGAAGTTTGGTTTGATCGTCAATCAAGTCAATAATTTGATCGGCGATTTCATTGTTGGAGGTCTTTGTTTCACTGATCACCAATGACCCACCAAGGTCGCCAAGCCAACTTGCGTTTGCAGTTTGGTGATCTTCTGCTGCCCCACTCCATGGAACGAGCACACTGGCAATGCCAAGAGTCGAAACTTCTGCGACAGTACTTGCACCTGCGCGCGCAACGACAAGGTCGGATGCGCTGTAGACATCTTGCATCGCCACAGTCGACTCAAGGCGTATATAAACAATTTTTGCATCACTCTTCAAAATTGGAAGGTCATCACCTATATACCTTTGGCCGGTCAAGTGAATGACACAAATGTCGTTTCGAGTTTGATTCTTTTCGACAAGTGTTCGCGCAACAGAATTTAGTTTCGCCGAACCTAGCGACCCACCCGTAATACAAATAACTTTTCGATTTACCGGTATCGAAAGTCGCGTGCGAGCATCGGTTCGAGTTGACGACAGATCAAGACTTCGCAACACTCGGCGAACTGGTGCACCAGTGAGAGTTGCGTTTTTAAATTTTGATGGCAAATATGCGACCGCAACAGCAGTGGCACTTCGCGCCTGCAATCGAGTTGCTAAACCAGGTTGACGATCATATGAAACTGTCACCACCGGAATGTTCAACTTTTTTGCAGCCCGTGTTGCTGGCACGCTTGCATATCCGCCAACCGACACAACGACAGCTGGCCGCAAACTTGACAAAAGTTGTTCGGCATTGCGCGAGGCGTTTCGCAAAACTTGAACTGTTCGAATGTTTCGCTTTAAAGCCTGAACAGACCAGACACGACCAAAGCCCTGCACGGTTAACAATGACATCGAGATACCAGTTGTTGGCACGAGAGTTGTTTCGATACCGGTTGTTGATCCAACAAAGTGCAATTGATCTTTAGAGATACCCGCGTCTTGCAACAGTTCTGCTATCGCCATCGCGGGTATTACATGGCCGCTAGTTCCCCCACCAGTTATTACGGCAAAGACAGTTTGGCTGGAGGCGGTCAAGAGGTTCTACTTGTGATTAATGCTCACTTCATATTACGCGCGACGTTCATCAACAGCCCGGCTGCCGACATACATACCAATAGCGAACTTCCGCCGTATGAGATAAGCGGCAGTGTTAAACCGGTCACGGGCATCGAGCCGGTGACCCCGCCAATATTGATGATCGCCTGAATCGCAAACCACATCGTGACCCCACCGGCGAGAAGAGCGCCGAATCTTTCTTCTGCATGCAGAGCCGCACGCAAACCGAACACGACGAGAGTTAAGAAACCACCGATTACAACAGCGGCACCGATCAGACCCATCTCTTCGGCAATCGTCGAAAAGATAAAGTCGCTGTGCGCTAGCGGTACATAACCCCACTTGCCTGTGCCGGCACCGACACCAACACCAGAGACACCACCGTTCGAAATTGAGAGTATTGATTGCCAAACTTGATAGCCGAATGAACCTTTAGTTTCATCTAAGTTTAAAAACGCTGTCCATCGATTTCGGCGCGACGAAGTCATGAGCGTAAAAAACAATGCTGCGAGCACACCCGAGCCGGCGATTGTGTTGACAATTCGCATCGGGATACCAGCCATGCACATGACTGCCAAAACGATGCACGTCATAACAATTGCACCACCGAGGTCTCGCTGAACAATGCATAGGGCGACAGACGCAACCAATGCAACGATTACGGGTCGTGAAGTGCGATTGAAGTTAGCAACTTCTTTTTGACGACGACCAAGAAGGTTCGCGCAATAGACCAAAAGCGCCAACTTCAAAAATTCTGATGGTTGAAAGCCAACCGGACCCATTGCAACCCAGGCGCGCGCGCCGTTGATGCTGACACCGATGTTTGGCACGAACGGCAAAAACATTAAGCCGAATGCAAAGATCAGAGCTGGAAAGACAAACCGACGCAACAATGAATATGGAAAGCGGAAGAAAAACGCCATTCCCAATCCACCTACCGAAGCCCACATCAACTGCTTGAAGAACATCGTCCAGGGCGAATAGCCACGGTTCAACGCAACTATCGAAGATGACGACATGACCATTACTAAACCAAAAGTTACGAGAGTCATCACCGTGAGAAAAATCATGAAGAACGTCGTGTTGGCAGGCTTTTGCGCAACTCGACGAGACGACAACAAGCCACCGCGATCAAGAACCGCTCGACGACGTTGAGCAAGTGTCAATGTTCGATTTGGTCCTGATGTTGAAGTTGCTGTGCTCATGTTTCCTCGATTTGTTAGTTTTTGATTTGCTTATTCGTTATTGATTTCAACACTTCATTTTTGAAGTCAGTTCCCCGCTCGCCATAGTTTTTGTACCAGTCGTAACTGGCGCAGCTTGGTGAAAGCAGAACAACATCTCCAGAAGTGGCTAACTCGTTGGCGCAATTCACCGCATCGCGCATCGAACCAGCGATTCGAACTTCACACACACTCGAAAACGCGGCGGCGATTTCTTTAGCGGCACTTCCGATGGCTACAACTGCCTTGACTTTTTCTGAGTTTTTGGCCATCTCAGTTAGATCTAGACCTTTGTTTTTGCCACCTGCGATCAACACAATCGACTCAAAAGATTTCAGAGCGACGCTAGTTGCATGCGGGCTTGTTGCTTTTGAATCGTTAAACCAACGAACCCCTTCACTTTCAGCAACAAATTCAATTCGATGTGGTGCGTTGACAAAACTTTGCAGAGCCTGCGCAACTTGGCTTGTATTCGCAAGACCCGCCTCTATCGTGATCGCGGCCGCGGCTAAAGCATTAGTCACATCGTGTGGCAGGCTTCGCGCCATTTCATTGCAATGCAATATCTCACCAGATGGACAAGTAAGCACACCATTAGAAACGTGATAATCACCCGAGCCTGCGCCAAAACTAACGACTCGAGCACCGGACGATTTTGCGACGCTCGTAATCGACTGATCGTGAATCGGCACGACTGCTATATCTGATGACATCAAGTTAGACCAAATTTTGGCCTTGGCTTCGTGATATGAGTTGAGAGAAGAATGCCAATCTAAATGATCAGGAGCAAAGTTCAACCACACTGAAGCCTTAGCGCGAAAAGTTTGAGTCATTGCTAGGCGAAAACTTGAACACTCAACAGAGAACGCCTGCGCGTCAGAACTCAATGCTGCAATCAACGGCGTTTCAGTATTGCCAACCGCCAAAGACTTCTTGCCGGCTGAATTCAAAATCGCGGCCGCCATCAAAGTAGTCGTAGTTTTGCCATCGGTACCGGTCACCGCAACCATCGGTCGCGGCGACGATGTCTGTTGCTCAATTTGATAAGCAAGTTCAATTTCTGACATCACTGGTTTTTGCATTCGTCGAGATGCTTCAAACAATTCATGAGTCTCAGGCACGCCGGGCGCAGGCACGACCCGATCTGACTGTTGCAGAAGTTCAGCGAGCTCGATAGATGATGGTCGAATTCGAATCTCGCTTTTCAAACTGCGAGCGAATTCTGAGTTGCTTTCAGATTCAAGATCGTCGACAAGAATTACTTTCTCTCCACGCGACACAAGTTCGCTAGCCACTGCCCGCCCAGCGACAGCAAGACCGTAAACCAGTGTTGTCGCCATCTCAGCGTCGAAACCCATTGAGACTTTGAATATTTGTGAAGTCAGCGATAAAGGCCGCCACGGCAGTTGCTACAAAGATCGCCGAGATAATCCAAAAACGAATAATCACAGTTGTCTCTGGCCAGCCGCTTTGCTCAAAGTGGTGATGAATCGGCGAATTCTTGAACAAGCGCTTCTTGCGGCCCGAGGCTTTGAAGACTCCCATTTGAATCGCGACAGATCCGGCTTCAATCACATTGATGGCGCAAATTAACGGCAACAAGAGATGAGTATTAGTTGTCACCGCAAGTAAACCAAGAGCGGTACCAATCCCAAGAGCGCCAACATCGCCCATGAAAATTCGCGCTGGTGCGGCATTCCACCAAAGAAAGCCACCGCAAGCACCAGCCAAAGAGGCTGAAAGCACCGCGAGGTCGAGTGGGTTTACAACATCACCATATATTTGCGGATTTCTAAAAGCCCAATAAGCAATCACAGTAAATGCGATGAAGCCAAACGATGCAGAGCCAGCGGCCAAACCATCAAGCCCATCTGTCACATTTACGGCGTTAGACGTGCCCCAAACCATTAAGGCTGTCCAGATAACAAAAAGCGGCCAGGTGAAAGTGATGCCAGGTAGATCTGCTCGCGTGAACGAAAGCGTTTCGCTGACACCAGTTGCCGCAGTTAACCACCAAGTCAAACCAATGCAAATAGCAAATGTGATGTAACCCTTTTTCTTCCAGAAGAGTCCACGATTGTGTTGACGCTGCACTTTGAGAAAGTCGTCAAGAAAGCCCACAAAGCCCAGAACAAATACGGCCGCCCAGATGATCATCGACTGATCTGAAAAGGGCAACCCATCTCTAAAGTGGGCAACGAACCAACCGAGTGCAGCCGAAAACAAAATTGCAATTCCGCCCATTGTTGGCGTGCCTTGCTTTTTCATGTGCTGCACCGGCCCGCGGTCTTCGGCGCCGAGAATTGGCTGCCCTTTGCCCATGCGCTTAAATACGAAGATCAAAACTCTTGTGCCGATCAGCGATGCAACCATCGCTACGGCCGCCGCAGTGAGAATCGCAATCATGAGACTGCTTTCAGCAATTCGCGTGAGACTTGGACATCACTAAATGGGGTTTCATCTGCGCCAATAGTCTGTGTTGCCTCGTGACCCTTGCCAGCGATGATCACGATGTCACCAGGTTTTGCAGAACCAAAGGCCGCACCAATAGCGAGTCGACGATCTAACTCGATAGTCACTCTGCTCATAACACTTGAAACACTCGATACCCCTTGTAGAACTTCTTGGGCAATTGTGCGGGCATCTTCATGCCGGGGATTATCTGACGTGATGTAGACGAGATCTGCGAACTGACTCGCAATATCGCCCATCTTAGGTCGCTTCAATTGATCTCGTCCGCCGCCACATCCAAAAACGAGTATGACTTGCGCATCTTTGCCGACGATTTTTCGGCCAGCAAGCAAAACATTTTGCAGCGCCTCAGGTGTGTGAGCGTAATCAACAACAACAGAAAAAAGCTGACCTTCACTCACCGATTCAAACCTTCCGGGCACAGCGCTTGCAGCAGCCAAACCTTTAGCGATGTCACTAACAGTGACACCAAGTTTGGCTGCTGCAGTCGCGGCAGCTAGCGCGTTCATTACATTGAAATAACCGCCCATCAATGAATCGATCTTCTGACCTTGCCAATCAAACGAAATCTTGGATGCATCTGCGTGAATATCTTTTGCATCTGACACACCGAATGATTCGCACCGAACTTCTTTATCTTTCAAAATCGTGTCGACTAGCAAAGATCCGTGAACATCGTCGCGATTGACGACGCACAGATTTGTGAACTGCTTTGTGAAGAGTCGGGCCTTAGCGATGAAATAGTCTTCGATCGACTTATGAAAATCAAGGTGGTCTTGACCGAGATTTGTGAACACTGCGGCCTTAAACAACGTGCCTTCGACACGGCCAAGCGCCAGTGCGTGAGAAGAAACTTCCATCACGACTGCTTTACTGCCTCGACTTAATTCTTCTGCCAAAAATCGCTGTAAATCTGTTGACTCTGGAGTCGTCCTAGTGCCAGTGAGCGTGCCGAGCACCGATGTCGGCCAGCCGTGCTGTCGCAAAATTGACGCCAACATATGTGCGGTCGTTGTCTTGCCATTTGTTCCAGTGATGCCAATTACATTCAATTTTTCACTGGGACGATTGAACAATTCTGCAGCGAGATATCCCATCGTCGAGCGCACATCGCTGACAACTACTTGTGTTATATCTACCTCAACACGTCGCTCAACGAGAATCGCTGTAGCACCATTTGCTACCGCAACTTTCGCAAAATTGTGGCCGTCGACGTTCTCACCCACGATGCAGCAAAACAAAACACCGTTCGAGACCTTCGAAGAATCATGCGTAATATCTGAAACTCTTACTTTTGCATCACCAATAATTTGATTAATGGCAATTTCAGATGTACTTGCCAGTAGTTCATCTAACTGGCGTTCCAAGCTGACCGACATCTCAGTGGCTCGGTCCGAGTTCTGCAGGACGCGAACCGATGCACCCTAAATCATCACCTTCGGGGCGAATGTTCAACTCGTTGACCAACACCTGACCGATACGCGCGAATACCGGTGCCGCAGCGGTGCCGCCAAATCGATCATTTGAATACGGATCTGGTTCATCAATCGAAACGAGAACTGTCATGCGTGGGTTGTTTGCCGGAAGAAAGCCGACAAAGGATGCGAAGTACGTTCTGGCGCCTTCATCGTTCGTATAAGTGCCGTTCTCTTGCAACTTGTAAGCCGTACCAGTTTTGCCAGCGACACTTAACCCAGGCATTTTTGCCAACTTGCCGGTGCCGTAGCAAACCACATCGGTCATAAGCGATGTCATTATTTGTGCAGTAGATGCTGAAAGAACTTGGCGAGTCGCTGAAGCAGGAGTTGAAGTCGTGATGCCCTCTTTGTCGGTTGTCTTAAGCACTATTTTTGGTGCGACATAAATGCCGTTGTTTGCGACGACATTTACCGCGGCTGCAAGTTGCAACGCCGAAGATGTGTAGCCGTAACCGTAAGAGAACGAGAACTTTTCGGTGCCCTGCCATTTGGATACCGGCCGCAACGAACCGCGAGATTCGCCCGGATACTCGACGGCTGTCTTAGTGCCAAACCCAAACAGTTTCAAATAATCGTGATTCTTTTTTGTGTCGAGAGTTCTCGAAATTTGAATCGTGCCAATATTCGAC
>Ga0222714_10001759_pt1 | contig 24062 bp, 20 predicted proteins | sample C33_3DmetaG_FD_165048 | JGI IMG/M metagenome (GOLD analysis project Ga0222714, IMG submission 165048) | Estuarine water microbial communities from San Francisco Bay, California, United States - C33_3D | ecosystem: Environmental > Aquatic > Marine > Unclassified | place: USA: California...
CCCGGCACCCGCGTACACCTGCGCACCATAGCCGCCGTTGAAGTTCAGGATGTCGGCCGACGCGGGGCCGCCGTGGATGGCCACGATCAGCGGGTATCGCTGGCCCGCCTGATATCCCACCGGCTTGTGAAGCACGCCACCCACACGCGTGCCGTCCTTTGACGTCCACGTGATCTCCTCCTGCGTTCCGAGCGCAAACCCGCGCACCTGCGGATTGGCATCGGTCAACGCTGTCCAGGCCGCCCGGGTCCCGACGCGATCAAGCGACGGCGCCGCAAAAAACGTCTGGGGTGTAGTGGCATCCGAATACGACACCAGCACGACGCCACTGTCGTCGTCACGACTCACGGACACGGCGGCGGATTCGCGCGTCACCTGCCGGATTTCGTTCTGCGACACGTCCAGCGCAAACAGCTGCGTCGTCGCCTTGATCCCGGTATTGAAGTAAATGGTTTTGCTGTCGGGCGACCAGAAACCGACGTTCAGATCGCCATCAAATCCGCCGTCGAGTTTCCGGAACGGCGTGCCGCGGCCGGCCACGGCCCGCAGATACACGCGACCGTTGGTCATCGTGTACCGCGAGGTGTCGTCAGGCGCGCCGTAGGCGATCCACCGGCTGTCGGGCGAGAAGCTGGGCTCCGACTCCCCCACCTCCACGTTGTCGGTCAGACGCTCGATGTGGCCGCTGGCCACGTCCAGGAGGTACAGGTCGCTGTACAGATTCTCCTGCGTGATGTTGCGTTCATACCGCTTCGGCGAACCGCCCCGAAACGCGACCCAGCGGCCGTCCTGGCTGATGGTGACGCCCGAGACGGAGTACGGCCCTTCCGGCGACAGGCGTCGGACGGCCGTCGGGGCCAGGTCAAGCACCCACAGCCCGTGCAGCGGAGTGTCGGCATTCCGGATGTCCACGGTGAATCGTGCGTCCCGCCGGGCCTTCTCCTCCGCGTCCACCCGGTCGGCCGTCGTGAAGAAGACGCGATCGCCCGCAGACGTCAGGGACCACGTCTCGATGCCGGCCGGCTGCGCGGTGAGGGTTTCGGCCGAAGGGAGCCCCGCCGCAGGAGGCGCGGCGGCGATCCGGAACAGTTGCCGGCCCTCTGCCCGCCCCGCGCGATAGTAGATCCACCGCCCATCGGCACTCACGACGAAGTCGGAGACACCGTCCTTCGCGTCCGTCATCCGCTGCGCCTCGCCGCCATCCGGCCGCATCCGGTACAGCTGTGACTGTGTCGACGCACTGGCCGGCGCCTCCCGGTTGGACAGAAAAAAGAACGACTGCCCGTCCCGGGCCCACGCGGGGGCCGTCTCGTTCTTCTCGGACGTGAACGTCATCCGTTTTGTCGAGGGCACCCCCTCAGGGATCGATACCAGGAACAGATCGCTCTGGCGACGCGCCTGCCGCCAGTCGGGAAACGACATCGTGTAGAGCATCCACCGGCCGTCGGGACTTGGCGTGGGAGACCCGGGCTGGTTCATCAGCTGCATGTCGAGAAACGTCATGGGCCGAGGCGCAGTCGTTTGCGCCGCCGGGGCGGCCGAGGTGACGACCAGTGCCAGAAGGACGAGAAGGCGCGTATGGGACATAGGCGCACAGTCTACGCCAGCCGCTGATCCGGCTACCATGAGCATGTCGTGACCATCATGCGAACCAAACGGCCGCTGCGGGAGCCGAAGCGCGATGCGCCGGGGCCGGCGGTGAAAAACTACATCACGCCCGCGGGCCTGCAACGCCTGAAGGACGAACATCGATTCCTGCTGAACCGGGAGCGACCGGCCGTGACCAAGGTGGTGACGTGGGCTGCGTCCAACGGAGACCGCAGCGAAAACGCCGACTACCTGTACGCCAAACGGCGACTGCGCCAGATCGACTCGAGGATCCGCTTTCTCGGCAAACGAATCGATTCAGCGGAGGTCGTGGACCCCACCTCCCCGCGGCCGGCATCGGCAGCCTCGCGCGTTTTCTTCGGTGCGACGGTCACCTACCGGGACCCCGCCAGTGCCGAGCACACCATCCACATCGTCGGCCTCGACGAAGTGGACCTGAATCGCCATTACATCAGTTGGCGATCACCCCTTGCACGCGCGCTGCTGAAGGCCAACGTCGGTGACCGCGTGGTGCTGCGCGCACCGAACAAGACCGAGACGCTCGAGATTCTGGACGTCGAGTACGTGGCCATTCCCATGGACCCGTACCGTGAACCGGCCGGCGCCGAGGCAGCCGTGACACTTGGTAACTGATCAGTGCTGTTCCCCGCTACAGTTGTCCGCATGGCAAAGAAGAAAACGACGACCACGAAAAAGCCGGTCGCAAGAATGCCGGTGAAGAAGGTCGCGAAGAAGGCGGCCGCCAGCATCGCGTGGTAAACGGATGTGCTCGGGTTCTCGGTGAAAGAGCGCTGGGAACGCGAGGGGCAGTTGCTGGGCGCCGAACTCGTGGCGGGTCACTCGATCACGAACCGCAGCACGACTGGGGCATGCGCGCGATGTTCAGACCGCGTCCATCTCCAGGATGGACGCGGTCAGCGCATTCGCACCGTTCGCACAATCCACCCACGACGTCCACTCGCGTGGCGAGTGACTGACCCCCTCCACACTGGGCACAAAAATCATCCCCATCGGGCCGAGCTGCGCCATCATCTGCGCGTCGTGCCCGGCCCCGCTCGGCATCCGGACATGCCCGAGGCCAAGCCCGTCGGCGGCTCGTTCAATGGCGCGCTGCACGTCGGACGACGCCAGCGCCGGCGGGTTGTGGCTGAGGGGCTCGATCGCGATGGTCGTGCGCGTGGTCCGCGCAATCTCTGCGGCTCGGGCGCGAATCGCCTCGGCGAGGTCAATCAGCTTCTCGTTCGAGAGATCGCGCAGCTCAATGGTGAACCGCGCCACCCCGGGAATCACGTTCGGAGCATTCGGTTCAATCTCGAACCGGCCCACCGTGCCAACCTGCCGGCCCACCTGTCCTGTCACCACCTCGCGCACAGCGAGCGTCAAGTGTGATGCCGCGATGAGCGCATCCTGACGTTCCGCCATCGGCGTCGTCCCCGCGTGATTCGCGACACCGGTGATGGTCGCCGTGTATCGCGCGATCGCGACAATGCCCTCAACAACACCGATGGGGGTGCGGCTGCGATCGAGCGAACCACCCTGCTCGATATGAAGCTCCAGATAGGCGTGGTGCGCGCCCTTGGGCCGCACCGCCTCCATGATGCGATCAGGGGCGCCACCAATCCTGCGAATGGCCTCCGCCCGGGTCATGCCGTTCCAGACCTGATCCATGTCCGACCGCTGAATGTCTCCGGCGACAATGCGGCTGGAACTCAGGCCGCGCCCAAAGGCCACGCCCTCTTCCGCGGCCCAGATCACCATCTCCAGTGGATGCCGGGTGCGAACGCCGGACGCGGCCAGCGTTTCGAGCGCTCCGATGGCCGCCAACGATCCAAGGTCGCCGTCAAAATTGCCGCCGTTGGGCACCGAGTCGATATGGGATCCGAACAGAATCGGCGCCAACGTGTTGTCGCGGCCGGCGCGTCGACCGAAGATGTTCCCCGCCGGGTCAATCACCGGTTCGAGCCCGGCCGCGCGCATGAGCCGCATCACGTAGGCGCGCCCGGCGACGTCGGCCTCCGAATACGCGACGCGACTGACGCCATCGGCAAACGTGCCGCCTTCGGGCCGCCCGAACGTGCTGAGGGTTTCAATGCGTTGCCGCAGCGCGGCACCGTCGACCCGGGGAGCGCCGCTGCGCGCCTGCCCGGGCAGCGCCGTGGCACCGGCGAACGGCAGGACCGCGAGGCCGCCAAGGAAGGCGCGTCGGCTGATACTCATGCGGCGCCATTGTGGCCCGGATTAGCGCGGAATCCAATCAGCCAACTGGACTTCGATAAACGCTCCGGATGCCAGCGCCAGCATCGTGGTGACCACGTCGGATTCAGCCTCGCGCATAAGGGATGCGGCGCAAGAATCGTGCTCGGTCCGGACCGAGCACGTGTCTTGCGCATCATCCCGGGGATGCAGGGCGGGGCTTCATCCCGGCCGACTGGCCGGCCTGAAGGCCGGCCCTACGTAGCGTCTTCGGGCTTCGGCCGCCACATCACCAGCACCTTGCCGACCTGCTGCACCTCAGCGGCGTCGGTCGCACGGCACAGGGCGTCAGCCATGGATGCACGCGCCTCGCGATCGGCGCCGGCCAGTTTCACCTTGATCAGCCCGTGCGCCGTCAGCGCGCGATTGACCTCAGCGACCAGCGCGTCCGACACGCCGGCCTGCCCCATCTGCACGACGGGCTCAAGCGCATGGGCGCGGGCTTTTAATTGGGCGCGTTCGCGGGACGTCAGGGACACGGGCATGAGTCGATTGTATGTTCGGCGCGCTACAAACCACCGCCCTACCCCGTATGGTTCATCGGTTCACGGTTCAGGGTTCAGCGGTGCTGTTCGGGGTTCGGGGTTCCACGTTCCAGGTTCCGAGCGTCGAACCCAGAACCCTCCACCCGGAACCCGGCAGCCAGAACCAAGAACAGCACCGATGAACCATGAACCGATGAACCATGAACCGCGGGTTCAAGGTTCCGCGTGGCCCGCTCAACTTCAGCGGGCCCTACTTGCGGGGGCACGTAGGGCCCGCTGGTTTGGAGCGGGCCAGACTCGGCGCGCTCAACTTCAGCGGGCCCTACTTGCGGGGGTACGTAGGGCCCGCTGGTTTGGAGCGGGCCAGACTCGGCGCGCTCAAGTTCAGCGCGCCCTACGTACGCTGCCCGACGAAGATCGTGTGGCGCGGCCCACCCTGCTTCAGCCGCGCCCGCACGCGATGCATCGTCACCGTAAAGCCGGCCCAGCGCAGGCGCTGCTCGAACTTGCGGTCTTCCCACGCGGACCAGACCGCCAATACGCCGCCGGGCTTGAGAGCCGCGTGCGCCTGCGTCACCCCCTGGTTGGCGTAGAGCCCGGCGTTCTGCGCCGACGTAAACGCATCCGGACCGTTGTCCACATCCAGCAGGATGGCATCAAACCCCGCCTTCTCCCTGCGCATCGTCACCCCGACATCCCCCACCGCCACTTCGACGCGGCGATCCTCGAGCGGATGGTTGGCCAACGGCCCGAGCGGCCCGCGATTCCATTCCACGACACCCGGCACGAGTTCCGCGACCACCACCGTGGCCCCCGCCGGCAGAACGTCCAGCGTCGCGCGCAGCGTGTACCCGAGGCCCAGCCCACCGACGAGCACCTGCGGCGACGAGGCGGTGGTGATGTGCGCACACGCGAGGGTCGCAAGCGCTTCTTCGGATCCATGCATCCGGCTCGACATGAGGATCTTGCCGTCGGCAAAGATGACATGTTCACGGTCGCGGGTCATCAATGTCAGCCGTGTGCCGTCCGGCGTCCGGCTCTCGCCCAGCAAAATCCAGGGTTTCATCGCGGTCTTCAGCGTACTCCACGCCCTGTGCACCATTGAACAGCGCGCACACCACAAACGCAGGATTCTGCTGCCATGACATCCTCCCGCGTGCTTCGCACCGTCGTCGTGGTCCTGGTCCTGGTCGCGGCAACCGCCTGCGCCACCCGCGTCAGTCGGGTGCTGAACGACCCCTCCAGATATCGCAACCGCGAGGTGACCGTCACGGGCACCGTAGTCGACAGCTTCTCGGTCATGAACCGGGGCGTGTATCGCATCGAAGACCGGACCGGCTCCTTGTGGGTCGTGTCGGACAGAGGCGTCCCGCGCCTCGGGGCACGTGCGACAGTCACCGGCACTGTTCGGGAGGGCTTCAACGCCGGCACCCTTGCCGCACGCCTGCCGGCCGGGGTCGCGTCCGGTATTGTGCTGGTCGAACAAAAACACTCGGTCAGGGACTGACGGCAGGTCTGGAACAGGCCGATAATACCGGGGAGCCGTCTCAACCGACAGGAGGCCCCCGTGACTATCACCCGTCGCCATGCTACGCCCGGATCCTGCCTGATTGCCGGGAGCCTGCTGCTGGTGTGCGTCATAGCGACCGTCGGCCTGGTCGCGCAGTCCAAGCGCGATGTGGGGGTGACGGCGGTCAGGTATCAGTTCAGAATCTCCGGCAGCGACCGCGCGGAAATCCAGGTGGCGCAGGGCGACCTTGTCCGCATCACGCTGACCTCTGAGGACATTCCGCACAGCTTCACGCTGCCCGACTACCGGATTCAGAAGCGGGTGGAACCGGGTCGCGACGTGACCTTTGATTTCCGCGCCGAAAAGCCGGGACGGTTCGAATTCCACTGCTCCCTGACCAGCGACAACTGCCGTGAACGCGGCATGACCGGGGTGCTTATCGTTTCAGCGAAGCAGTGAGGCGCTCCTCGACCGTCGGATGACGATGGAAGAAGAGGCGCGTCACGGTGGACGGACGTTCTTCCGCCAGGTGTTGCGCGGCCAGCCGGCGGATCGCGGTACGAAACGCCTCTGGATTCCCCGTCACTGACAACGCATACCGATCCGCGGCGCGTTCGTGGGCTCGCGACTGCGCCAGCCGAATCGGCCGAAGCCCCCACCACGCCAACCAGGCCGTGAGTCCAATCAAGGGAAGCGCCGTGAGATCGGCCAGAGCCTGAACACCGAGCCCCGGTCCCGCCGTCACCGTCACGACGTGCGCCGCGCCCAGCGCCGCGACCAGCACCAGCGCATCCAGCGCGGCTTTCCGCCACAAATCGTGATGCACGTGATGCGACAGTTCGTGCGCCACCACCACGGCGATCTCGTCATCACTCCAGTCGGCCACCATCGACCGACTGAGCAGGATCGCCCCGGAAGGGCCCACACCGGTGACAAGCGCCGTCGGGGCGGCTGACGCCGGATCCGTCCACTCGCGCACGGGCACACGCCGGCCCGACGCGCGCTCGACCAGTGCCGACAACCGGTCCGTGAGCGCCTCGCGCGGCACCGGCAATCCGTCGGCAGCGGCGCGCACCGTGACGCCGGCCACCGCAGTGGCCACGACCACCATCGGAGCGCCAAGCCCCCCGACAACCAGCCACCACCACCCGCCCGCGAGCGCGATCGCTCCGTACACCACGAGCCCTCCGGCAATGGCGATGACGATCCCCGTGCAGGTGTCGCGGAATTGTGCGATCAGAAGCGATGACACCGCCACGTCACCTTTGCGGAAGCGGCGTTCGCCACGCACCGCGGCGAAGACACTCGCCGGCAATGCGACCGCCTCCCAGACGACCACCAGGGCGGTGACAAAGAGCAGGACCGCCCACCCGGGTGACGCCGACCAGGCCCAGTCCGCCACCCACCGCCCCGCAGGCGAAAAGACGACGATGGCCAGCCAGGCGGCGCCGACCGCGAGCCCGACCATCTGCGCCGTGCGGCGCAGCCGTTGATAGCGGGTCGCGGTGGACTCGTTCAATTCATCTGCACGGAGATCAGCTTCGACACGCCCGGCTCTTCCATCGTCACGCCATAGAGACGGTCGGCGATCTCCATCGTCTTGCGGTTGTGGGTGATGAGAATGAACTGGGTGTGCGACTGCATCCCCTGCAACATCTCGACGAAGCGCCCGATGTTCGCGTCGTCAAGCGGCGCATCAATTTCGTCGAGCAGACAGAACGGGCTGGGGCGGAACTTGAAGATCGCGAACATCAGCGCCATCGCCGTCATGGCCTTTTCACCACCCGAGAGCAACTGCACGTTCTGGAGGCGTTTGCCCGGGGGCTGCGCGATGATGTCGATGCCGCTTTCGACCTGATTCTCCTGGTCGATAAGGACAAGCCCCGCTTTGCCGCCGCCGAACAACGTGGTGAAGGTCACCTCGAAGTTGGCGTTGATCTGCGCAAACGCCTCCGCAAACCGTTCGCGGGTGATGACGTCGATCCGCTTGATGGCTTCGGCCGTCTGCGAAATCGAATCGAGGAGGTCCTTCCGCTGGGTCGTCAGGAACGTGTGGCGCGTCTCCAGTTCGTCGAACTGGTCAATGGCCATCATGTTCACCGGGCCGAGGCGTTCAATCTTCTGGCGAAGACTCGCGATCACGGCTTCGGGTGACAACTCCGCGTCGGTCTCGTCTGCCGGGGCGTCGCCCGCGCCTTCGGGCTGCGCGTCGAGCGGCGTGTCCGCCGTCGTCTCGTCATCATCATCGGGTTCCGCCGCGCTGGCGGCCGCGAGACGACGCCCGGGGGCCGCGAGTTCGCCGGCGGCTTCCATGCGCGCAACTTCCGCGACCACGTCGTCGATCGTGGCGTTGACCGCCTCCAGACAGGCGGCGGCCAGGTGCGTCAGGTCGGCCTGCGCGGTGGCACGAGCGACCTCCGACTGCATGACAGCCGACCGCACGGCTTCGAGCGCGTGGCGGGCGCTGCGAATCTCGGTCTCGCGCGCGCCGAACTGGGCCCGGACTGCGTTGACAGTCTCGTCGAGGCCACGGAGGCTTTCGCGCAACTCGTTCAAGGCGCGCACGTCGTCGTCGAGTTTGCGCTCGGTCTCCACGATGGACTGGCCGAGTTCCTCGCGACGGGCGTCAGCGCGGGTCATCTCCGACCGCCGGGCGGTCAGGCGCGTCTCGACGTCGGCCAGTGATTCTTCGAGGCGGCGGCCTTCGGCCTGCAGCGACGACACCCGTTCACTGACGGCCATCTGCTCGGCGCGGGCATCGCTGACGCGACGCATCTGCGCTTCGGCGTCGCCGCGTGCGCCTTGCAGGCGCGACAACACGGCACCGAGCGACTGCTCGGCCTCCTGTTGTCCGCTTTCATGCGCCACGATGGCCAGCAGCGCCTCGTCACGGCGTCGTTCCGCCGTGAGTTCTTCTTCCTCGCTGCGCCGCCGCTCCGTCGACACGAGTTCGATGCGGCGAGCCACGCGCGTCACTTCGTCCGCTGCGCGGTTGACGCGGGCTTCGAAACCGACAATGGCCTTTTCCTGATCGTGCTGCGCGGCCCGTTTGACCGTCACGTCCGATTCGCCGTTCAGGATGGTGTAGTCCACCGACGTCACGTCGTTGGCGAACCGGTGCGCCCGCTGTTCGGCGTCGGTGACCTGCGCGCGCAGCGTCTGCGCCTCCGCACGGGTCTCAAGAATGCCGTGGGCCCCGCCGCTGACGCCGCCTTCAACAAGACCTGCGCCGTGGAAGACCTCGCCGTCACGGGTCGCGACCGGAACGGCGGACTGCGCGGACAGTGCGCGAGCGGCGTCGAAGGAATCAGCAATCCACGCATCGGGCAACACACGCGCGATCAGGTCGGCGTATGGCCCGGTCGGCCGGGCGACATCCCTGAGTGCCCGGACGCCCGCGGGAGTGGGGATACCCGCGCGGGGAGCCGTGGCACGGGTGTCATCCAGCACGAGGAACCCGCACCGGCCGGCCTGGCGCTCGTTGAGTTTGGCGAGCGCCTGATGCACCTGTTCGGGGCGATCGACCACGACGTGCTGCAGCAAATCGCCGAGCAGGGCGTCCACCGCGCGCTCGAACGAGGGCTCCACCTGCACGTAGTCCGCGAAGGCGCCGTGTTGCCCCACGGTCTCGGGCGCTTCCGCCAGCAGGAAGCGTGCGGCATCACCAAACGTCGCGCGCTTGCGTTCGATATCCTCGAGGGATCGCAGCCGCGCCTCGAGACCCGCCAAATCCCGGTGGGTCTGACTCAGCTCGCGCGACAGCCGCTCGCGCTCGGATCGTGCCGCGACCAGGGCCGCCTCGGCGGCCGCGCGCTCGGCGATCGCGCCGGTCACGGCCTCCCGCGCCTGCGCCAACGCCACCGTGGCCTCGTCACGATCACGCGTGGCGCGCTCGGACTCCTGCTGCAGGTCGCGCAGTTCCACGTCAAAGCGGCTGCGTTCCTGCGCCACGCGGTCGCGGGCCGCAGCGGCGTTGTCGCGCGCCTGCCGCAGCGCCGACAGCGTCGTCGCCGACGCCATGACTGCCGCGCGCGTCTGGTCGGCGTCCTGCTCCACGCCCTGGACGGCGGTCTGCGCCCGCTGGTAATCCTCTTCACACGCGGCCACGCGGCCTTGCGCCTCCGTGAGCGTGGCGGTCGCTTTTGCGATGGCCTCGCGCTGCTCGGCAATCGCCTCGCGGGCGGGCGCCAGGCGGCCCTCGAGGTCGGTGGCTTCGGCCGTCAACTGCTCAAGGCGCTGCCCGAGGTCCTGAATCTGCTGGCGGTCGAAGGCGATCTGCTGCTGATACCGGCCGATGCCGAGTTCGCGCTGATGCGCCTGCTCGCGGGTCTCGGTCGCCGAGCGCTCCGCTTCCGTCAGCTGAATCCGCAGCGTCTCAAGCGCCGTTTCGAGTTCGGCCACATGCGCCGCCGCGGCGGCCTCACGCACCCGCGCTTCCTCCAGCCGCGCATCGGCCGACGCGATGTCCCGGGCCAGCGCCGCCTGCCGCTTCGCAAACTGCACCTGCTCCCAGCGCCGCAGTTCCTCGCGCAGCCGCTTGTAGCGACGCGCCTTCGCCGCCTGACGCTTTAATGCGCCACGCTGCTTCTCCACTTCGAAAATGATGTCGTCCACGCGCGTCAGGTTCTGCTGCGCGGCTTCGAGCTTCAGTTCGGCCGACCGGCGGCGCGCCTTGTACTTCGTGACGCCCGCGGCCTCCTCGATGAGCGACCGGCGCTCCGCAGGGCGCGACGACAGAATCTGGCCGATCTTGCCCTGTTCGATCACGGCGTACGCCTTCACGCCGAGACCGGAGTCCATCAGCAGGTCATGCACATCCCGCAACCGGCACACTTCGCCGTCAATCAGGTATTCACTCTCACCCGATCGATACAGCCGCCGGCCGATCTCCACGTCGCGCGTCACCAGCGGCAACTGCCCGTTCTCGCCGTGCGCCGGAGGGGCGGCCGGATCGAGATCGACGATCTCCAGCCCCGGCTCGACCGGCACCGTCATGCCGACCTGCGCCACGTTGGCCAGCCGCAGACGCACTTCCGCCGACTGCGTCGGCTTCCGCGCATCGCTGCCGTTGAAGATGATGTCTTCCATCCGCTCGCCGCGCAGGCTCTTCGCGCTCTGCTCACCCAGCACCCAGGTGATGGCATCCACGACGTTGCTCTTGCCGCAGCCGTTCGGTCCGACAATGGCCGTCACGCCGTCGTCAAACGACAACTCCGCGCGATCGGGAAAACTCTTGAATCCGTTGATGTGCAGTCTCGAAAGTCGCATGGAGTTCAGTCAGGCTTGCGGGCCGGCGTGAGCAGTTGCTGTGCCTGCTGGAAGAACTGCAGGGCGAACTGCGCCTGCGGATCGACCCGCGTGAGATGGCGGCGGGCTTCGTCCACGCCGAAGAGGTCCAGATCGACCTCGTACTTGATCATGGCGCGCAGGAATGTGGCGTCGGCCGCCAGCGCCGCCTCGTCCACCGTCACGCGCTGCTCCGCCAGATAGGTCGCGAATTCCTGGAGCATGGTGTCGGTCACCATCCAGCCGCGCGCCACCCGGTGGCTGGCCGCTGACGCCGACGCGGGCCGCTTGTCCCCCTCCGCGGTGAACCGTTCGGCAAACCCGACAAAATATCCGCGCGTCAGCAGCGTGCGCGAGAACCGCGTCGGGTTGAACCCTTCGACCGGACCCGCGAGAAAGTGATCGGGCTCAATGCCGCCGCCGCCGTACACCTTCCGGCCGCTGTCGGTGTACTTCAGCTGATCGGCGGAATGTTCACGCGTGGCCTGCTGGTCGCGCTGCGCGTATGTCAGATATTCGTCGAACGTGCCGTCCCACGGCCGCTGGATCATGCGGCCGCTCGGCGTGTAGTACCGCCCGGTCGTGAGGGCGAGGCCCGCCCCGTTGTTGATCCGAAACACCGACTGCACCAGCGCCTTGCCGAACGTCGCTTCCCCGACAACCAGCCCGCGGTCATGATCCTGGACCGCGCCGGCCACAATCTCGGACGCGCTGGCCGAGGCCCGATTCACCAGAACAATCAGGGGCGTCTTCGTGTCGCCGTCCTCAAGGGCCGGGTAGTCTTCGTCCGCGTTCGGCACACGCCCGCGCGTGTAGACGATCATCTGGCCGCGCTTCAGAAACCGGTTGGACACCGCGATCGCCTGATCGAGGGGGCCACCGGGGTTGTCGCGCAAGTCGAGCACCAGCCGCTCCAGCCCCTCCGCGCGCAGCTTCTTCAGCGCCTCACCCACTTCGCGATCGGTGGTTTCAGAAAAGTCCTGCAGGCGGATATAGCCGGTGCCCGGCGCAATCATGAACGCCGTGCGCACCGTCGTGATGTTGATCTCATCGCGGTCGACTTCAAGCGGGATCAGGGCTTCAACACCCGCGCGCCGAATCGAGATGCTCACCGACGTGCCCTTTGGCCCGCGCAATTCGCGGACGGCCTGATCCGACGTCCAGCCCTTCGCAGACTCGCCCTTAATCACCGCGATCACGTCACCGCGCCGGATCCCCGACCGGTACGCCGGCGATCCTTCAAAGAGGTTCGTGACCGTGATGTCGCCGTTGACGACGACGATGCTCAGGCCGAGCCCGTAGTAGGTCCCTTCCTGGCGTTCGCGCAGCTGGGCGTACTGGCGCGGGTCAAAAAAACTCGAGTGTGGATCCAGCGTGCGCAGCATGCCGTCGACCGCGCCGTAGACCAGATCCTCGGGGTCGAGTTCCTCGACGTACTCCTTCTCCACCGTGGCCAGGGCAACGGCAAACAGGCGGCTCCAGTCGGTGCTCTGACTGGTCGACGCGCCGACACGATGACCAAGCATCCCGCCCGCCAGGGCGGCGACGACGACCACAACAGCCGCCACAGGTACGCTTGAATTGCGCATAGATGAGATGTTAGCACTCACGAATTGAGGATGGAGGATGGAGGACTCTAGTCAGTGTCGACCGGCTTTTTCTTCTGGAACATCCAGGCCACGGCGATGCTGATGATGTAGAGCACCATCATGGGGGCGGCAAACAGCAGCTGACTGGCGGGATCCTGCCCAGGACTGGCCACGGCCGCGACGATGAAGATGATCAACACGGCGTATTTGATGTTCGTGATCAGGAACTTCGGGGTGACCAGGCCAAATCGTGCGAGAACAAACACCACGACGGGCATCTGGAAGACAACGCCGAGCCCCAGCACGATGCGCAGATAGAGACCGAATGCGTCATTCCAGGTCGGCATCCAGTCCATGAATCCCGGCACGATGGCGGCCATCATGCCCCAGGTCACCGGAAACGCCAGCGCGTGGCCGAACCACGCGCCGATCAGAAACAGGAGTGTCGCACTCAACACAAACGGAATCGCGAGCTTCTTTTCCTTCGCGTACAGCCCTGGCGCGATGAAATACCAGACCTGCAGCAGGATGAGCGGGGACGCGATGATGATGGCGACCAGCAGGCCCGGCTTGAAGATCACCATGATCGGGTCGAGCGACCCGGTGCCCAGCAGTCTGCCGGAGGGCGTGGCGGCGATCATCGCGGCCGTGACAAACGCCAGAATGTCCTGGATGAAGATGAACGCAATCACCAGCGCGCCGAGCACCGAGTACACGGCATAGACGATCCGCCGACGCAACTCGTCGAGGTGATCAAGAAAACTCATGCGGCCGGGGGTGTCCGGCGCGAGGTCGTCGTCCTGCTCCAACACGGATTACTGCTGCCCGCGGGCAATCGTCTCGGGCGCCGCCGGCGAGTCAATCGCGGCGGGTTCGGTGGGGGCCGGCTCGGCCGGTGCCGGTTCGACGGCGGCCGGCGCACTCGCGGCGACCCTGGCGCGCTCCGCGTTGCGCTCTTCCGTTGAAATCTCTTCGTCGAGCGTGTGCTTCAGTTCGTTCGACGCGCGTCGAAACTCCTGCAGCGTCTTGCCCAGCGAACGGCCAAGCTCCGGCAACTTGCGCGGCCCAAACACGATGAGGGCCACCACGCCGATGATCAACAGTTCGCCCATGCCGAGCGAGGGAAACATAAGGCACCTTCTCCAGAGGAAAATCCGACGAGGCCAGTATACCGCAGGGAACCGGAACCGGCCTGAAATCATTGACTTGGACGGTTTCCGTTGTACCATTGCCGTTGGGTTGTCGCGCCAGGGGATCGCCCCTGGCCACCCGCAGTGTTACGGAAGGGGAACGCATGAAACGACTCTTTGGGGCGAGTGTCCTGTGCGCGCTGCTGGTCAGCGCAATGCCGGCCTTCGGACAGACGGCGGAACCGCCGCAGACCGAAACCCGACCGGCCACCACAACCGTCAACGGCGATACAGGCTTCTGGTTTGTGCCGACCGCCGAAATTCTCGGCAATCGAAAGTGGTCCGTGAGCCTCTTCCGGAAGAACGCAGACTTCGGACAGGGCTTCACCGACGTCACCAACTTCCCGGCGACGTTCGCCGTGGGACTGGGCAACCGGGTGGAACTGTTCGGCAGCTTCGAAATCATCACCCGCATTGACCGTGACACGCGGCCGATCTTCTTCACGTCCTCCACCGCCACCGCGGGGGCCAGCGGCGGCATCGTCAACGAATATCCACTGGTGACACAGGGCTGGATCGGCAACCGCCCCGGCGACCTTCGCGTTGGCGCGAAGATCAACCTGCTCTCCGAGGCGGACCAGAAATCCGCAGCGTTTGCGCTCCGCGGCGGCGTGAAGATCGCGACCGGTGACGACGCTCTCGGCGCGTCGACCGGCAAGACCGACTTCTGGGCAGACGCGATTGTCTCCAAGAACCTCCGCGTGGTGGAACTGTCGGGCTTCGGCGGCATGATCGTCCGCGGCAATCCCGCCGGCTTCACGCTGTCGAATGGAATTCGGTGGGGCGCCGGCATGGCCTTCCCGACCGGGTCGCCGCTTCGCCTCACGGCGGAACTGCACGGCGAGAAATATCTTGAAAGCGAAATCACCGGTCCGGCCGCCTTCCGCGGCATCGACGGGTCCGTTGCGCCGAGAACAACGAAGATCGGCAGCCCGATTTACGCGGCACTGGGCCTGACCTTCCAGGCCGAGAACGGATTTTTCCTCGGCGGCGGCCTGAACTGGTCCGGCACCCTCGATAAACGCGCGGACGCATTCTTCTGCAGCACGGGCACCTGCCCGGTCTTTGGAAGCGGCTTTGGTGACCGCGCCGGCCTCCAGGTGCGGATCGGCTATCACCCGGGCGCGCGCAAGTTCGTTGCGCCGCCGCCCCCACCGCCCCCACCGCCTCCCCCGCCACCACCGCCACCCGCGCCGGCGAACCGTCCGCCCACCGTACGTGCGGCGTGTGACCCGTGCACGGTGGAAATCGGCCGCGTCTCAACCGTGACCGCCGACGCGCAGGACCCGGATGGCGACCCGCTCACCTACCGCTGGTCGGCCAACACCGGCTCCTTCACGAGCGCGGCCAACCGCCAGACGCCCTGGACGGCGCCGAACACGCCGGGCACCGTGCCCGTCACCGTGACAGTCACCGACAGCCGCGGCGCCAGCGCGACGGCCTCGGTGAACATCCAGGTGGTGCAGCCGACGGTCAAGGAGTTCGTGTTCGAAGACGTGCACTTCGACTTCGACCGCTACACGCTGCGCGCCGACGCGCTGCGCGTGCTCGACGAAGCCGTGACGGCGATGCAGGCCAACTCGACCCTGCGCCTCCAGATTGAAGGCCACACGTGCAACATCGGCACGGCGGAATACAACCTGGCGCTGGGCGAACGTCGCGCAACGGCCGTCCGCGAATACCTGAACTCACGCGGCATCAATCCGGACCGGCTGACGGTGGTCAGCTACGGCGAAGAGCGCCCGAAGTTCGACAACTCCCGTGAAGAGACGCGCCGCATGAACCGCCGCGCCGCGCTCACGGTGCGTCTGCAGTAAGTTCGCGGCCGAGCCGACACTCTGAGGGCCGGGGCGCACACGCGTCCCGGCCCTTTTCTTATGGCCATCACGAAGTCTGCCGCCGCCGATATCGCGCGCCTGATCGAGGAACTGCTCTCCGGCGATGCCCTCCGACGCGATCTGGCCGGAGCGCGACTCGCCGTCATCGGGTCCAGAGCGACGACGGCCCTGCTCGCCGTTGCCGCTGACCACACCCGTGAGACCACCGTCAGGGTCGTGGCCCTCGAAGCACTGGATTCGATCGGCGACCCACGGGCGACGACCCTGGCCCATACGCTGTCTGACGAGACCGGGCCGGACGCGCTGGCGGTCGCCGCGATCGACCTGCTGGGACGGGTCGCGGCCGGCAAGGACACGCGCGCCACGCGGGCATTTGAACGCCTCGCCGCACTCGTCGTGGACGCCGACACCCCCACCACCCGGCGTCTCGCCGCCCTGACCGCGCTCGAAGGCCAGCCGGAACGTCTGCTGAAGCCGCTCTACGAGGCACTGGCGAAGGACCCGGCCTCCAGAGTCGTGGCCCGCGTCACCCGTCGTCAGGCCGGAGCCGTGGAGTCTCTGGACGCCTTGGTCGCGCAGGGGCTGCCCGGCGACCCCGACATCGCCGGCGCGGTGGTGCGCGACGACGGGGAGCGCGCGACGCTGATCACGTTGAAGAAGGCCGTCGAAGCGATCCGGGGGCGGGAACAGGCGGCGTCCTCGCCCGACGAACGCGCCCGTTGGACCGGCGTCCGTGGTGCAGTGCACCAGCAACTCGCGGCGCGCAACAGCCGTCTGGCGCTCTACGACCTGCGCGAGACACTGGAACAGGCAACCGGTCCCCTGCCCGTGGGATTTTTGTCCGCCGCGGCGGTCATCGGTGACCTTGGCTGCCTTATGCCGCTCGCAAAGGCCTGGGTGGACACACCAACCGACGACCGTTGGTGGCGCGACCATCTGGCCGACGCGTTCAAGTCGATCGTCACGCGCGAGGGGATCACACGCCGGCACCCCACGCTCAAAAAGATTCTGGAAAAGTGGCCGTCGGCCGGCCTGCTGGTCGCGACCGCGAAACGGTAGTGTGCAGGGCGCGGCTTCGCAGGGCGCGGCTTCGTAGGGCGCGCTGAATTTGAGCGCGCCGCGCATGGCCCGCTACAGTTCAGCGGGCCCTACGTACCCAGCCGTGCATGGCCCGCTACAGTTCAGCGGGCCCTACGTAACCAGCGGGCTCTGCGCGAGGTTGCCTACGCGAGGTCCCGCACGTAGTGCAGGGCGCAGCGGGCGCCGTCGATGGCGGCGCTCATGATGCCGCCGGCGCTGCCCGCGCCTTCCCCCATCGGGAAGAGGTTCGCGAATCCGTCGGCCAGTGCGGTTTCGCGATCGCGAGGCAGCCGGATCGGCCCTGAACTGCGCGACTCCAACCCCACCAGAAGCCCTTCGGCGGATTTGAAGCCCGGAATCTGCTGGTCGTACTTCAGCAGCGCGCGCGCGATCGCCTTGCGCGCGAGTGGCGGCAGGAGCTGATCGATGCGCCCCGGCGTCGTGCCGAATGTATAACTCGAGTGGCGCGTGGCTGCAGACATGCGGCCGGCGACAAAGTCATCGGCCGTCTGCGCAGGCGCGGTATAGTCGCCGCCACCCGCCTCGAAGAACCTCCGCTCCAGTGTTTCCTGGAACTCGACGCCGGCGAAGGGCCCCGGGCCATACTCCGCGGGACCGAACGTGGTGACCAGTGCGGCGTTCGCCCACCGCGATGAGTGCGTCGAGTTGCTCATGCCGTTCGTACACAGCAACCCGGCGATGTTGGTGCTCGAAACGATGGTGCCGCCGGGACACATGCAGAACGAAAAGCTCGCGGGCACCCCTCCCTCGGCCTTGCAGATGAGGTTGTAGGATGCCGGCCCCAGGCGCGCGGCCTCCGGCCCCGTGCCGTAGCGACCACGGGTGATCAACTCCTGCGGATGCTCGATACGCACACCCAGCTGAAACGGCTTCGCCTCGACCCGCACGCCCTGGGCATGGAGCAGCTTGATGCTGTCCCTCGCGCTGTGTCCGACCGCGAGGAACACCGCGTCACAGGAGATCTCGCCGGCCGATGTGTGCACCGCGCGCACACGGCGGGGGGGGCCGTCATCACACACGAGTCCATCCAGCCGCGTGTGCCAGTGGAACCGGACGCCCAGCGCCTCCATGCGGGCGCGCAGCACCGGCAGGATCTTGTGCAGCTTGTCGGTGCCGATGTGCGCGCGCGAATCGTAGAGGATGTCCGGCGGCGCGCCGCACGCCACGAGCATCTCGAGGCACGGCACCTCCAGCGGATCGTCCACGCGTGTATACAGTTTGCCGTCGGAGTACGTGCCGGCGCCACCTTCGCCGAACAGCAGGTTGGACTCGGGGTTCGGCACGCGCGTGCGGTGAAACCGCACCACGTCCTTCCCCCGTGTCTTCAGCTCGGCGCCGCGGTCAATCAGATCCACGGCCACGCCGTTGAGGCCCAACACCAGCGCCGCATACAGCCCGGCAGGTCCGGATCCCACCACCACCGCCCGCTTCCCCGCCGCGCGCGCACCGGCCACCTCGAAACGTTCCGCACGCGGTGCCTCCACAACCTTGCCCGCGCGCAGGGCCGCCTCAAAGCGTTCACCCCGATACCCGTCATCAATCACCAGATCCGCGTGGACGATGAACCGGAGACGGCGCTCTTGGCCGTGCCGCCGGGCATCGACGGATCGTCGCGCGATCCGGCAGCCCCGCACTCGCCCTGGATCGACCCCCGCCGCGCGCGCCGCCCGATCCCGCAGCTGACTCTCCGGTTCATCGAGACGCATCTCGATGTTGAGCACACGCCAGGTGCGGGCCTCCGTGCTCAATACGCCTTCGCGAACCACGCCTTCACAGTCGATGCACCATGGCACTTGATGCACGTGCCGTCCACGCGTGGCGAATTCATCGGAATGTTCCGGAGCGTCGCCTGCGTCTCGGCCTTGATGGTGGCCTCACAGGCCGCGCTGCCGCACCAGCTCGCAATCAGGAACCCGGGCCGGCCTTCCATCGCCGCGGTGAACTCGGCCCAGGTCGACACCTCGGTCGTGTGTTCCTCGCGATACGCACGCGCGCGCGCCAGCAGGTTGTCCTGAATGGCCTGCAGCAGCGTCTTGACCGTCGTGGTCAGGTCGGCCATCGGGAGCGCCGCCTTTTCGCGCGTGTCGCGACGCGCCGAGAACACGGTGCCCTTCTCGATGTCTTTGGGACCAATTTCAAGACGGAGCGGCACACCGCGCAACTCCCACTCGGCGTATTTCCAGCCGGGCGAGTTTTCCTCGGAGTCGTCGAGCTTCACGCGTACGCCGGCGGCCGTCAGCTCGTCGCGAATCGCCTGACAGGTCGGCAACACCGTCTCTTTCCAGTTGCCGCGGGGAATCGGAATAATCACGACCTGATGCGGCGCGACCGCCGGCGGCAGCACCAAGCCGCTGTCGTCACCGTGCGTCATGATCACGCCGCCGATGAGCCGGGTGGACACGCCCCAGGAGGTCGTCCACGCGTGCTGCATCGTCTTGTCGCGCCCCTGGAACTGAATCTCAAACGCCTTCGCGAAGTTCTGTCCGAGGTTGTGTGACGTGCCCGCCTGCAGCGCCCGGCCATCGCCCATCAACGCCTCGATCGAATACGTGCGCGACGCGCCGGCGAACTTCTCGCTTTCGCTCTTGACCCCGTCCACGACCGGCATCGCGAGTTCGTTCTCGGCGAACTCCTTGTAGAGCGCCAGAATCTTCAGGGTCTCGATTTCGGCTTCCTCGGCGGTTTCGTGGGCCGTGTGCCCTTCCTGCCAGAGGAATTCGGTCGTGCGCAGGAACGGCCGCGTGACCTTCTCCCACCGCACGACATTCGCCCACTGGTTGATCAGGATCGGCAGGTCGCGCCACGACTTGACCCACTTGGCGTACATCGTCCCGATGATGACCTCGGAAGTCGGACGCACAATCAGGCGCTCTTCCAGTTCCTCGTCGCCGCCACGCGTCACCCAGGCCACCTGGGGGGCAAAGCCATCCACGTGGTCCTTCTCCTTCATGAGCAGCCCTTCGGGAATGAAGAGCGGGAAGTACGCGTTGACGTGGCCGGTGGCCTTGAAGCGCGCGTCGAGCATGCGCTGAATGTGCTCCCAGATGGCGTAGCCGTACGGACGGATCACCATGCAGCCCTTGACCGGCGAGTAGTCGGCCAGTTCTGCGCGGCGCACCACATCCAGGTACCAGCGCGAGAAGTCTTCCGAGCGCGGCGTGATTTCAGTAACGAAGGCGTCTTTCTTGTCGGACAAAGCGATACTCTCCAGCCTGTTATCCTAACCCGGGGGGAGAGACACACAATGAGGCAATGGGGCAATGAGGCAATGGGGCAATGGAATGGGGCAATGAGGCAATGGAATGGGGCAATGAGGCAATGCTCCAATCCCATTGTGGAATTGCCCCATTGCCTCATTCCATTGCCCCATTGCCTCATTGCCCCATTGCCTCATTGCAAATGACCCACATCGATGTGACACACGCGACCGGCCGCTACCCGGTGCTGGTGGGGTCGGGCCTCCTGGCCCGGCTCGACGCGCTGCTGGCGGAACACCGCCTCGTGTCCGACACGATCGTCATTTCCTGCCCACCAGTCTGGCGAGCCCACGGGCCGGCGCTCGGGCCGGTGCTGGGCGGATACCCGCCGCTGCTGATTCCCGATGGGGAGCGCGCCAAAGCCCTTCCCACGGTGGCGAAACTCTACGAGGGCTTCGTAAGCCGCAAGGCCGAGCGATCCACGGTGGTCGTGGCGATCGGAGGCGGCGTGGTCGGCGACGTGGCGGGATTTGCCGCGGCCACCTACCTGCGCGGCCTGCGCGTCGTGCAGGTCCCCACGACACTGCTGGCGCAGGTGGACAGTGCCATCGGCGGCAAAACCGGCGTCAATCTGGCGGCCGGCAAAAACCTGGTCGGCGCGTTTCACGCGCCGTCCCTGGTGGTCTGCGAACCGGCAGTCCTCGCCACGCTGCCCCGTCGGGAATTCCGCGCCGGACTGTATGAAGCCATCAAATACGGCGTCATCGCGTCCCGCCCGCTCTTTGATCAGCTGGCGGGTTCCCTGACCGCGATCTTTGCGCGCGACGTGTCCGTGCTGACGCCGCTCATCGGGGACTGTTGCCGCATCAAGGCCGACGTCGTCATGGCGGACGAACACGAACAGGGCCGGCGGCGCATCCTGAACTTTGGACACACGGTGGGACACGCCCTCGAGGCCATCAGCAAATACCGCCGCTTCCGTCACGGCGAGGCCGTGGGGCTTGGCATGCTCGCGGCGGCGACGCTGTCACAGGCCAGAGGCGAGTTCCCTCAGGACGATCTCGAGGCCCTCCGCACCGTCATCGCGAATATGGGCCCCCTGCCGGCCACCAACGACCTGAAGGTATCTGAAGCCCTCGACGCCATCCTCCTCGACAAGAAAGTCGCGGCCGGCACGTTGCACTTCGTGCTGCCCACCCACATCGGCGGCACCCGCATCGCCACCGACGTCACCCGCAAGGAACTGACCGCAGCGCTCACGTCGATCGGACTCCGCTAGTCCGCGGTCCGCCGTCCGCAGCAAGGCGCACTGGGTTGGAGTGCGCCGTGTTGGCGCGCTCAAACCCAGCGCGCCCTACGACTCCCAATCTCCCCATCTCCCCATCTCCTCATCTCTGATCCAGCCGGCCGGTACGCCTGCCTTGCGCGCCTCGTCCTCGATCGCGGCGATCGCCAGGACGTCCGTGTCGATCTGCTTCCGGAGGCGCTCGAGTTCATCGAGCGCCTGCTGGCGCGCGGTCATCAGTTGCGCGCGCTGCGCCGGGTCATCGCGCCCGGCGATGTCGCTGGCCAGGGCGGATACGCGACTCTGCAACGCGTCGAGCAGAAGGCGATCACGCGCAAGGGCCTCGCGTGCGGCCGTGATGCGGGCGCGCCACCAGGCGGCGTCCTTGACGACCTCCGCCTTCACGTCAGTCTTCGGAGGCGCCGGCACCGGAGGCCCCGCCGGGGGGGCGCCGGCGACCGGCGGGTCAGGCAGAGGAATCGCGGTCGTCGGGGGCATGGGGCCCAGCGAGTCATTGGTCATGGTCACCGTGGACGGCGCCATCGTCTGCCGGCGCACCGCCTCCCGGATCGCGGCTTCCCCAAGCGTGGCCGGCGGCGCATTCCAGATCGCCACCACCATCAGCAACAACGCGGCCACCATCACCACACCTCCCGCCACGACAACCGCCGCATCCCGGATGCCTCCAGGGCGACGTGCACCTCGACTACACGCAGCGCTCCACGACCGGTGCGCGCCTCGACGCGCACAACCACCACACCGTTGCCGTCCACACCAGGGTCGCCATCCCGATCGGCGGGGTCATCAGCCACCCACGCCGACACGGCGGCATCCTCCTGCTCCACGGTCGCGACCAACCGCCATCTGGGCGTATCGGCTCCCATGGGGAATCGGGTGGCCAGGCTCCGGTTGAGCTCCGCCGTGCGCGCCTGGCGACGGTCATCCGTCGTCACGACCCCGACGGTGAGGCTTCCCGGCACATCGTCCCACAGCTGGCGGGCCTCCAGCACGGCCACCACGCGCTCCGCAGTGCCGTCAGCCAGATAGCCGAGTTGCACGGTCCGGCGATAGGTGCCGGCGATGTGCCGCTCCGTCTGACTCGCCAACGCCAGCCCCCCGGCCACCGACGTCGCCAGCATCCCGAGCGCCATCACCAGCACCATCATGACTGGCTCCCGATGTTGCGCGGAGAGACATCGGCGGCTGCGCGAAACGTGTCCCGTCCCACCGTCAGCCTCAGTTCCACGCGCACGCGGCGCACTCGCAGCAGATCTGCGTCGAAGAGCGTCTCGCCGCTTCCCAGCCACGGACCGTCGCCGAAAACGGCCACCGGCAGTTCACCGTCGGCATCGAAGTAACGCACGATCAGCGCGTCGACGCCGTCGATCAGCGGCTGATGTGGCGCATCGCCATCAAAATACCGCAGCTGCCGTGACGCGGAGTCGTGGACGTAGCCTCGCACCAACAGTTCGGCAACCACCGCGCCGGCGTCGATGGGAGCACCCGCCGTCGCCAGCGGCCGCACGGTCAGCAGCGGTCCACTCACCCGCTCGGCCGACCACAGGGACAACCCACCAGCCGCGTCAAACACGCCGAGTGTCGTGCCCGCAGAGAATCCGCACGCGGGCATCGCCGCGGCACAGTGCACCGCCGCGTGCACGGCGAGCGAGGACGATGACGCGTGGATCGGACCACTGGTCGTCGTCTGCGCGAGCGTGTCCGGCACGGCGACCACCGTAAACGCGTTGGTGCGGGCGACGGTCGGCGCGTCCCCGCTGCGACCGAGGCGTCTCGCCCACACCGCCGGGAAACGCTGCGACAGCGCGCCGGTGACAGGACCGCGGTCCACGCCGGCGCCGGCGATGCGGAGGTCGCGCGTCATCAGGTCCAGCGCGACACGGGCGCGCTGCTGCAGGTCGAAGCGGTCCGTCTGCCGCTGCGCCAGCCCGGTCGTCTGCACCACCAGTGTCACCAGCGCGGCGATGATCAGCAGGCCGAGGGTCATGGACATGAGCACCTCGACCATCGAGTGGCCGCTTGTGCGATGCGTCACGGCGCCTCCCGTGTCGTCACGCTCTGCAGGAGGATCGGAACGCGCAGCCGCGCGCCGGTGATGGACACGCGGACGTGCCAGAGCAGGGGCTCTGCGGTGTCCCGGTCGGCACGCAGGTGAACGTCGAATCGTCCGTCGACGCGTTGATGCATGTCGGGCACAGGCGTCGACGAGGATCGCCAGGACTCCAGATGGGTCATCGCCAGCCACGTCGCCGTCGTCTCCGCATCGCTCTCGCTGACGGCACGCGCGCTGGCCACCAGGAGGCCCGCAGCGGCAGCCAGCGCAAGCGACGCCACCGCTGTCGCAATCAACACCTCGACCAGCGCGTATCCGTTGTCCGCGTGTCTGCCCACGGCGAACGGTCCTGCAACACCGGGGCCAACCAGGAGCCCGGTATTCCGGCCCTCCCCCGCGCGGCACCCGGCAGATTCCGCCAACCAGGCTCATACAAACCTGGCAGCGATTACCAATTTCCCAATGCCGATGACCGATTACCCGATGGCAGCTTTCAGATGATCAAGAGTCCCAGATACCAGTCGAGGATGGCCCGGCCGAAGAGGGACGCGACGAAGGCGGCGATGGCGAGAAATACGCCGAACGGCAGTTTGGTCTGCATCGAGCCTCGACCGCTGGCGGTGACCAGGATCCCGATCACGGCACCGGC
>Ga0222714_10001760_pt1 | contig 24062 bp, 33 predicted proteins | sample C33_3DmetaG_FD_165048 | JGI IMG/M metagenome (GOLD analysis project Ga0222714, IMG submission 165048) | Estuarine water microbial communities from San Francisco Bay, California, United States - C33_3D | ecosystem: Environmental > Aquatic > Marine > Unclassified | place: USA: California...
ACTCAACCGTTACTCTACTCTCTCAAGCCTTGCGAGCTCACTAAGGGATGGCCGTCCCACGAGGTATTTCGTGATTGACGTAAGGGGACTTGCGGTCCACTCACGACTTCATTAGTCCGTTGACTTGAAGTGTTAGACACCTTTCAGTCTCAACGCCCGAAGACTTTCGCTATTGTATTACATTGATTACTTATCGTTGCAAGATAGTAGCTATTTATGGAAGAATGAAAGATGTGCTTCGGGAGAAGTTTCGTTTCTTTGGGAAACAAAATGCTTCACACCTCTCTGTGAACCCGCCAGTTCACGGTCATTCAGGACTACGGTAGGTTTGACCCCGTGGTAACCCCTCAGACTGGTACCCAGCTTTACAACATCCGGCGGGATGTCTCAAACCGTCACCTGTATCTTTTCCTATTGGTGTCTCCACCTCAACTCCGACTCTCCACGAAATCGAAGTAACATCCTCCCCTCAGCACTTGCCGTCAGGGTATCAGTCGTAGATACTTTGTTTAGTTGTCAGGTTAATCACCTGCGAGAATCGGAAAGTCGCTAAACTCCCTTCATCCCCTTTAGTCCCATCACTGGGGTTATCTAACGACGCTAAACCGCCGTATGGGTTATTTTACCATCCGATGAAGAATACTCCTCAAATTTCAAGTGAAATAACTATCAATACTTTAAAGAACGTTTCAGGTTTCCCTGATTTGTTGTACAAAGGTAATAAAAAAAATAACCCCTGTCAAGTCCCCTGTCCAACTTTTTTTTAATTTTGTTCTCAAGTGGATTTAATAAATAGTAAACAAATTTACAAAAGTCAAATTCTTATTTCAAAACTATTGAAATTAATTTTCTCAATTGATCTCCGAGTGGTGATGGTAGTTCATCGATAGCGTAATATCCACATTTGGAATGTTCCTCCCCGTCTTTGGCACTTTCCAAATTGGGTGTTATCTCCTTAGGTGAATCGTAGAAATAAACGTACATCAATCCTTTAACATCATCACCCTCACGATTCATTCTTTTGATTGAACCTGCAAATTCCAATTCACCTTTAATTTTTTTATCCGTTTCCTCTTTGAATTCTCGGTAAGCCGCCTCCTTAGGTGTTTCATTCTTTTCAATAGAACCACATGGAATACTCCACTCACCTGCTAAACTATCGTGGTGAGCACTTCTTTTACATAATAATACTTTGTTTTCATGTCTTACTAAGACACCTGAATATCTTTTCATATACTTATATTTATTGTTATGCTAGTAAATATCAACGGAAACCCTTTTGAGGTAAAGCTTGCCGTAACTCCATACGCAATTCGTGAAGGTATGATGGGAAAACGGTTCGACGAAAACTTTCAAGGTATGTTATTTTTAATGCCTAATGTTGGTAATCACTGTTTTTGGATGAAGAACTGTTTAATCCCTTTAGACATCCTATACATTGAGGAAGATAGAATTTCTAAAATTCATTCAAACTGTGAGCCATGTCGGGATGAAGATTGTACGTCTTACTGTGGTTATGGTAGTAAAGTTTTGGAACTAGCAGGAAAAACATGTGAGGAGTTAGGTATCAAAGAAGGTGACACCGTAGAATTCAAACTTTTTTATTGATTGAGTTTTTCCTTTAACCTCGCAACCAACTTGTTCTGAACCATCTTTGCAAACTTAACATACGGAGCATCATCCGCATCGGGATTGTATCTGTACGTGTCAGTATTTGGACGTGTTTTTCTTCCCAAATAATTTAAACCTGAAACGTTAGTGATACATTTGTGTCCTCCAGAATTTGCTTGAATCAAATCCCACATAGAAACCCCAAATTTATCCAACAATTCTTTTTGTTGTTCAGTGAGATTTGCAAATGGAATATCCATGATTAAGTTAATTTTTTCTAATAGCTTTTCACCATTTTCAGTTGTTTTCAACTTCTCTCCATAGAAAGCATCTAAATCTTTACCAGTAAATCCAACAGACTCTTCTTTGGTTGCCGTCTCTGAAACCCACTTGATTGTAGATAAAGGAACAATTTTTTCTTTCAATTGTCCTTCCCATATTTGTAAAACTTCTTGTGCAATTTCTCCCAAGTTTACACCTTTCAACCCTCTATCTTCCTTGAATGGATTACACGAGGCTTGTACTAATCCCAAAGGCCACGCAATAACCAAAAAGTCCGCGTCAGGATAATTTTCAAAAGGTGTATATCTGTCGTAGGAACCAGGTTTCCTCATGTTACCACCACCATATTGAACAATAATTCCATCTTCGTATTTTACGTTTGAACTTTGTTTCTGTGCCCTGATATAATCTTTTTGGTTTTGAGACATCTGCTCAGGAGTTGCCCATCTATTCTTTTCCGCCATTTGACGAATATTCAAGTAGATATTCAATAGGTTAGGTTCTGAAGTAAGAACCAAATTTTCTAAGAATCCTGGTTTGTTTTTGTATGCTAATAAAAGTTTGTTCGTAACCAAACCTAAGGCAAATTTATTTTGACTAGCATCCTTATCTTTATCTAATTTATAGATGAAGTTCATGATGTTTTCAGGTTTTAACCCATATTTTGCATAGTCCGCCGAGTCGACAGTTGATATCAATCTGATATCATCTGAAGGGAATATGTCTTTAGGTGAAACTATCTGGGAAATTGTCTCAACATTACTTCTTGCACCTCGGAAAGATTTTGATTGAGTGTCACTAGCACCTGCCTGTCTATCGTGGTGATCGGTATGAATAACGAACATTGGTTTTCCATGTGCAAAATCTACAAGGACTGGCATTGTATCTCCCTGAGCGTCCATTTTTTTGACGGCAAATTCCTTATCACCATACTGAATAACCTCAGTATCAACAACTTTAATTCCGTTATCCTCCAAGTACTTCTTCATCGCTAAAGCAGTTGTGACACCGTCCAAGTCTTGGTGAAAATAAATTTTTGCTTTTTTGTATCTGTCCGCTAATTCTTTGATATTGCGTAAACCAGACTCTTTAATAAGTTTTTTCATTTGAATAAGTCCGCAATAGCGGATGCTATTTTCTCAATTATATTTTGATTGATACCCAAAGATTTTAATTTGGACATTGTTTGAGGACCCATCTTACCATCAACATCCAAACCTTCCATTTCCTGAAACTTTTTGAGAGCCTTAATTGTATCTGGACCCCAAGCCCCATCTGTCTTCAAAATAATATCCACACCCTTGCTTTTGAAATAATCATTCAATCCATTTTGGATTTCGAAAACCTCACTTGGTTCCAAAAAATATGGTTGCTCCATTAAAAGACTTTCTTTTAGGTATTGATTCTTAGTTGCAGATTTATGCATTTCTAAGATTCTGCTTTTTTCTTCTTCTTGTAATCTGTTGATTCGAGTACTCTTAATCATTTGATAATATTTTAACTATAAATATCACATAAATAAAAAACCCCTTCTCAGGGGTTTAATCAAAGTTCTAATTTTGTTTGTCTTTTGTTTTGGACAAATATATCAACCCTTTTTCGTGCCACTTCACAATAATTGGGACTCAATTCAATTCCAATCCATCTCCTATCTAAAGTCTCAGCCGCAACCATACTTGTTCCCGAGCCAGCAAATGGATCCAACACCAAGTCGTTTTTGTATGTAAGAATTTTTATAGCTTTAGTTGGGATATCCATGGAAAAAGTCGCTTTTGTCAAACTTTTTGTATCGGCAAAATAATTCCACTGTCCAAATACAAGATCAATAAACTCTCGTTTCTGTTCGTCAGTGTAGAAGGTCTTGGGTTTCATTACACCATTCTTATCCTCTTTTTCACCGAGTTCACCAACCCACTCGGGTTCACCTTTCACCTTTTTGATATGGTGGTTCTTATAAGCAAGAATCACACACTCTTTGGGGTTGTAAATATAAGGTGCAGATGGTGACATCCACGACCCCCACGCGGTTGTACGACTACGATGAGGAGATTGCTCCTCTAAATCTACGACACCGAAAAATTTGTATCCGATTTGTTTCATAATCTGCCACACCTCAGACACCATAAAGATACGTCCACCCTTTGCTTGTCGGTTGATTTCATAAGGGATGTTCAGTGCAATCCTCCCATCATCCTTTAGAACTCTGAAGGCTTGTTCCATCCAGGAATATGTAAATTTTACATATTGCTCCCACACCATATCATCATCGTGTACATCATAATCGATAGCAACCCCATAAGGTGGTGATGTAACGATTAAGTCTACGGAGCCTTCAGGTAGTTTTTTCATTACCTCAATACAGTCTCCGTTGATTACCGTGTTAATTACCTTTTCAAAGTCCATTTTCTATCAATTGAATTTTTCTTTCTATATACCAAATCGCTTTTTTCAAATCCTGTATTTCTTTATCGGTACTTTTTTTACCTGCCCTAGCTATATACTTGTAAGCATTCCCCAAGTGGAAATCCATATCAGTAGCCTCAATTACTTTAATAACTTCGTATGGATTGTCTTCTCCCCCATAATGTTTTGGGTGATTCACAAATTCATAAGAAGATGTATGTTCGGTTTTATTAATCATTATTATACTCCTTTAACTGATAATAACCTTTCCATTTTGACTCAACGATTAGTCCTTCTTGAATTTTTTCTTGAAGGAATTTAAGCATCTCATCTTTTGACACCTTAGCAGTAAAAGCAAGAAAGGTGTAATGACAAGGTTTTACTATGTGTTTATTTATTTTTTTTAGAATGGGGTTTGTTGTCACCGGTAGTACGTTTTGTTTTTTTCTCAACTTTTGGTTCTTGTTCTACGCTCTGATTAACTTTATTGGTTCCACGAAGTGCTTTCCAAAAACTTTTGGCAACATACACCCATCCGAAACCATTTCGTTGTTCCGCTTCCTTGTCCTCGACGCGACGAATCTCGCCAGTCTCCACGTTTTTAATTGTTTTCATTTTCAATATACTTTAGAATTTGTTGTTTTGGTTTACCATCCAAAAACATTTGATGAGCCGAACTACTTTCACTATCAAGAAAGAAAAATACATCCGCATTGAAAATTTGTTCCAATGTTTTTTCGGATTGCAAATCTTTCAGTAAAGCATCTTTCTTGAAATAACGTTTGTTCAGACCCATAGTTTTTATTTTCTACAAAAGTAATAAAAATACCTGAACTATCAAATATGTTTTTTGAGTTTTGCCGATTGAATAACGTAATTTTGTACTTTCCGCTTCGCTATTGGAAAAATAGTTTCCTCAAATGGGAATTTCTGTCCAGTCACCACATGAAAGATAGGTAAGTGAACACCACCGAATCCTTGGTGTGTGTTCGTGCTTTTTATTAACTTTTTGATGTTTTTAATTTCTGAAACTATCACCAAAGTTGTAGTACATTCCGTCACCAAAGATTGTGGGCTCTTATCTATATTATACTCGTAAAGATAAGTTTTGTTGTTAATGTAAAAAAAGAAATAACCATATCCCCATTCGAGAGCATCTGTAGGGTAAAATAAATCCAAGGATACTGAATCAAAGGCTAAACTCCACAAAGATTTTCCCATCTGAAACAAGTCTTTCAGTTGTGGTTCAGCAAACCTTGAAGATTGTTGTACCTCTGACAACTCCTCATCAGTTAAACGAATTGGCAAGTATTGTAAATCTCCAAGAGTAATTTCTTGATCGATACACTGAATCTTTTTTTTAAGTTTTAGATGTTGATTTTTGTTTTTAATCAAAGATATGTTCGCCAAATGTAATGAAACTTCTTGAAAAGTGGGATATATTTTAAATTCTGAAAATTCCTTTTTCGCTTTCTCACAAAAATCTAAGAACACATATTGATTGTATTCGAAATCGATGGGTTTTCTAAATATCCAATTAAGCTTCATTCAATAAAAATAAAAAAAGGCTTTTAGATTTTAAACCTCTTACTCTATACGATATACAAAATACCATTCTCCATTCACACGTGATTCGTATTCGTTTCCATCATAACTAGCAATTATATGTCCCCTTCCGTCATTAGTTATGACACTATCAACCAAATCTTCAATATTTACAAAATCTTCCAAATCTAATGAAAATTCGTCGATGTAATACATTGGGTTAGTTTTAACTTCTTCAATAAGTTCTTTGATTTTTTCTTCAACCAACTCATCAGGGATATCACCCTCAGGACTTTCTTTTGTATCCTCTATTTCTTGTTCTGTCTCGTCAATCTCTTCTTGTATACTATCTCGGAGTTCCTCCATTTTTTCATATTCTTCAGTGTCTTTTTCATCCTCAATATCATACATGTCAAGTTCGACTGAACTCAACTTTTGATTGAGTATTTGTAACTTTTCTTCCAAGTCATTGATTAATTCTTCTTGCGCATCTGAAAGTTGTTTGTCCTCATCGTCAAAATACGACTCTGTGTTGTCACTAACTTCTTCCTCATAAAAGTCTAGGAAATATTTCTCAACTTTGTCGGTATCTAAGTAATATTCAAGATAGTATGGTTGAAACATTTCTCTTAATCCGGAACTTTCAATTGAATCTTTTAAATTGTCTTTAGCAATCTCGTCCGCTTGTTCGTCATTACCAACAATAAATTCAGCCTCAAAATTACTCTCCCCTAACCATTCCAAATATATCGGTCCGTCTGAGTCCTCACCATGAGTTGGCACCAAATAATAAATGTCTTCATTTTCATTCAAATCAAAATCACCATCCAAATCTGAAGTAATTACTTCCCATACTGCATTTGCTTTGTTGGAAAGCGGTGTATTCTTATTTATATCATAAGCATTTTCTTCTCGAAGTTGTCGTGATTTTCTTAGTTTTTCACCACGCCTTCTAATTAACTCCTCTCTTCTTTGTCTTTCCAATTCTTGTTTCTTTAGAAATTGATCTTGGAATATTTTGATTTGTTCTTCAAAATTTTCTTCCATGTAACCAGTAATAACTGAATCAATTTTTTTCCAAGCGTCTTTATCTAATATCCAACCAATAGAAAAGGTTTTATCCTCAGCATCCCAAAATACAGTGTCACCTTCGAATTTTCTCTGAACCGCAACTTTATAAAATCTGTCACTTGATTTTGCCTTTTTGTCAATAACAAAAAAAACTTTACCTGTGTTATCGTAATTTTTGAAATGATTTTCGCTAGATGTTACACACCACTTTGTTCCCGAACCATAATAACAAGAAGCTTTGTAGTTCAATGGAAGAATAACAACAAACCTATCGTCTTCGTATAGTACATCAGCCCCTTCGACTTTTTTTACTTCCCTTCTTAATTTGTTTTCGTGATTAGAAATTGCACTCAAAACTGAGTCTAAAGTATCGTAATTATTTATATCTTTATCCGAGAGAACATTTTGATATTTGTTGAAATCGATTAGTATCTTTTTTACTTTATCAACGTCAATTTGATTAGGTGTTAAAACCTTACCTAAAAATAAAAGAAACTTATTGTTTGGATTTAATTCTTGAGATAAAGCAAGAATAGTTTTCAAATCTTCATTAGAAAACTTTTTTCCATATAATTTTAGGAAATCCTCCCTCCTACCTTCAAGAATTAAACTTAATAATTTCATCAATGAATTTTATTACTTATAAATATATCAAATTTTGGATTGACAAAGAAAGACAACTACACCATATTTATAATAATAAAAATACAAAATTTTTGAATTATGGGTTGTGGCTGTAAAAACAAATCAAATACTAATACCGCTCAGGTTAGTAAGTCTGTAACCAATGAACAGGTACAACAGGCTATCAAAAAAACCGTAGAAAAGTATTACCTGAAAAAATAAATTTTTTTTTCATCAAATTCACAAGGGAGAATAATTCTCCCTTTTTTTGTATTTATAAACATGGAAACAATCCTCAGAGATTTATTAGATAAAGAGACAGATATCATCTTAGATTTTGTAAGAAAATACTTTGCAGGTGATTTTGATTTATTTTATCAGGAAATTCTTGATGAAGATATTTGGGATGAGGATGAACTACTTCATTGGGGATTAGATAATTTCGAGGGTCCAACCATCATGTTTTTTTTAGAAAAAAACCCTAAATACATTATTGAACATGTAGTTGACAATTTTTTTGTCGGTGTTTCTAAAGAGGATGAAAGAATTACATATCATGCTTCAGATAGTGATGACATTAGTGATTTATTTATCAGAAATCAAAGATCAATTGTTCAAAGTATTCTTACTGGTGACTTGTGGGACATGTACTATCCAAATAATACCGATTTGGAAAGTATATTAGAAGATTTAAATAAAAAAAATTACTCTTATTTACAAGATTTGATTGTTGAAGAACTTAAGGATTCGAAGGATTCAAAAATTGAAGTTGATGATGAAATTGTTGTAGTAGATAAACAATACATCGAGAATTTATCAATTTCTGAGTTATCAGATTTTATCAAAGAACATACAGATTTGGAATCGACGTTTTACCAATTAGCCGATGAAGCCGAAATAAATGCTTGGGAAACTGAAGTAACAAGAAATTTCCGTGATACCCTCGAGGAATTTATTAAAGTGAAAAACCCTTTAGAAGAGTCATACATAACACGCATTTATAATGGTAAACCCACAGAAAAAATGGTATTTACACTGGACGTGACAAATATAATTGGTGAAATGATACTAGAAATTACTAAAGAAGATTTGAAATATCCCATGGAAAATCCATTATCCAATATAGGATATTTCGAAGAATTGGTTGCAAAAACAACTGGGTTATTAGAAATGCGAATTCCAGAATACGCCGATTATTATCTCAAAGAAAAATACTTGAATGAATTTTTCGTGGAAAGACTTTAAAGGTATTTTTTTTTCAGTTAAATTTCGAAAAAAATATAAATGCAAGTCTATTATAGCCCAATAAGTGGTAAAAATTTGTGTAACATTTTTGCAAACACAATAGTTGAAAAATACAAAAAAGAATCGATTGATACCTTTGTTGAAATAAGTGTAACTTCACATACCAATTTTTTTGTGTTGAATGGTACTATCAGTTCTGAAAATATCTTTAACGTTTCTGAGTTGTTCATAAAAAAGATGAATGACTTATACCCCGATTATACACAAAACATAAACGTAATTGATTTGATTAATTACGGAACAAACTCAAAAGAGATAGTAAACACCATGGTTGATTTTTCTAAAGGTAATAATTTATTTATACCTTCAGATGAATACAATAGCTTAAAGCTATCACAAGAGCTTTATCAAGAAAATATTCATGTAAATTTTACAGCCGACACAACATTCAACACTATTCACTATCAACCATTGTACAATACAAAAAAACAAAAAATAGAACAAAAGTTAGAATCAATCTTTCCAAACTTTTTTTTGGAAGAAATAAAAGACACTCGTCCCCATGTTTCAGATTATTACTTCGGAGCATGGAACCTTAATAAAAAGTACCATAACTTTTTGAGGTATGTATTTTACAATTTATCTGAAAGAGGAATTTGCAAAGCAGCAAATCTAAGATGTTTTTCACGTGAGAGGATAGATAAACTATCGTGGGAAACAATAAGATTCTATGGTAATTATTCTAACCAAATGATGCAAAGGAGCAAAATCGACTCGATGGTTTTGGATTTATTTGATTTTAACCCCGAGCAGATTGATTTAAAATTGAATATGGATTCTTACAATGCGGAGAATGAAATATTTTTAACCTCTGAAGAATTTCCTTGGTTGGTAAAAGACAGAATATCTGAAATGTTGTTTATATGAAAAAGGGGACGTGAGTCCCCTTTTTTTAATCTTGAAGTAATTTTTGTACTTTTTCTATTGCTTCATTGATTTCATCGAAATCTTTTTCAGGAACCAACATTTCAGCACCAACAGCTTCGTCATCTTTCATTTCAACAATCATGAAAGCGGGAACATAATCATTACCTGTGAGTTCAACAAACATGTCGTATTCTTTAGCATGTTTGTCAATGTCTCGGTTGTGAAATGGAATTTTGTTTTCCTTCAGTTGTTTTTTCATTTCAACACACCAAGGACAACCTTTCATAGAGTATAAGATTACTTGTTTCATAATATTTGACTAGCCATGTCTAAAATCACCGATTCTTGTACAACACCTACTTGTGTCATAATTTCCGAACCATCTTTATACGCTTTGATTGTTGGGATTGATCGAACCCCTAAAGACATAGCTAACTCTTTGTCTGACTCAATATTGAATTTATAAATTTTGACTTCTGAATTTTGCTCTTCTAATTTATTCGCCGCTTTTTCTACGATGGGACCTAAGACTCTACAGGGCCCACACCAATCGGCATATAAATCCACAATGAATTTTTCATTAGAGGACAACTTTTCTTTGAATTCTTCTGGTGTTAATACTTTCATTATATTGTTAAAAATTTTTGTAAATTATGAAATAAGAATATTACCGAATCCAAAGAATCGGAATTTGATAAAACAAAATATTTGTAACTTGATTCATCATCTCGTTTCTTAAAATAAATATAAATTTGATTCTTAGAATACTCAATCAACCCTTCTTTTTTGACTAATACTTTCCCTTTTAAGTCGTAGTTATACCATGATAACTTACCCTTTTGTAATAGAGTAACCAAAGACTCATTGGTGTAGTACTCGGTTTCAAGTATTGAAGGGTAATTATCAATACCATTCTGAGCCAGACTCAAAACTTCTTGTGGGATTGTTATTTTTTCTTTGGGATTCATTAATTAAATAATAATTCAACTATTTCATCTACATCTGTTGTAAAAGCTAAAGATTCAGAAATCATCTTAGCAATTCTATATGGATCACCGTTAGATGCTGGTCGTCTGTCTTCAATATATCCCTTCCAATTAATTGAAGTGGACAAAGGAACTCTTATCGAAGCACCTCTATCTGAAACCCCCCAACTAAACTTATCAATAGACTGAGTTTCATGTTTACCAGTCAGACGAAGATTGTTATCTGAACCGTAATTTTCGATGTGTAATTCGTGACGTTCTTTCAATCTATCAAACAGTATCATAAAATAATCTTCACCCCCAACTTCTCTCATGATTTGGTTAGAGAAATTACAATGTAAACCTGAACCATTCCAATCACCTTGTACTGGTTTCGGATGGAATTCGATGGTGAAACCATAATCTTCACTCATTTGAAGAAGGATGTAACGTGCGATCCACAAGTCATCAGCCGCCTTTATCTTACCTTTTGAGAACACTTGGAACTCCCATTGTCCCAAAAGCACCTCTGCATTTGTTCCTGTAATTTCAAGTCCCGCCATGATACACATTTCAAGATGTGAGTCTACGAACTCTCTTCCATTTACTTGTCCATTACCAACACCACAGTAGTATTTTCCTTGAGGAGCTGGAAATCCGTTGGTTGGGAAACCTAAGGGTCTACCATCTTTCATAATGGTATACTCTTGTTCATATCCAAACCACAAATCACTTTCTTCTTCACCCAAAAGATGACGAGTATTTGATTCATGTGGAGTCCCATCAGGGTTCATCACCTCACACAAAACCAAATAACTTTGAAGAGTACCCTTATTTAAAGGGTTTGGAACTAACTTGACGGGTTTGAGGATACAGTCAGAAAAATGTCCTTCAGCTTGCATGGTAGATGAACCATCAAAACTCCATTCGGGACAATCATTTAATCCAATACCGTGAACTTTTTTTCCATTCACGTCATGGGTGGGTGCTTCAATAAGTTTTACTTTACTTCTTAGGTTTGGTTCAGGGGTGTACCCATCCAACCAAATGTATTCTAGTTTTAGTTTCATAGTTTTTCAAAAACAAATAAATTGGTGTTATCCATTTCCAAATCTTCACCGTCTTCATTTTCAAGGTAATACCTCAATTCATCAGACATGGTATCAAATGAAAATGATTCAGATAAAAGTTCAGGAAATTCTTTTGTCGACACATCGATATGTGTTGTGTACATGTCAGTTATACTCTGTGTCTTTTTTATGGTTATATTCTCCATGGTTAATTATAATTATTAATTTTATAAAAAAAAGCAGACACCCCACCTAAAAAAGGGGGGTGCTGAACTTTTTTTTTGGTTTTTTTCATTATTTACCCTGTCCACGATACGCCTTTTTATAATTTTTTGACTTCTTACTCTTGGATGTTTTCGTTTTCGCATGAACACCAGGACGTGATACAGGAGATTTTTCGAGTTTGGTTGACGAAGTGTTTGATTTGATTTTTGCCATTTGTGAGTGAATTATTATGGTACAAATATACAAAAAATATTCAAACTAACAAATCCTATACGTATTTTTAGAAAAAGAATTTATTCTCCACATCCAATTTCCATATTACCGAACCTTCGTGATCTTGACTTACTTTAATTTTTTCGAATCCATTAGGTTTAGTTATCTTCAATTTTGGAAAATCAAATAACTCACTGTGAGTTTTTATTTTGTAATCTAAAATTTCAATGGGAACATACCATTTGTTGTCGAGTTGTTTGTTGAATCTCCCAAGTGTTTGTCTTCTACCAAAATAGAATTTAGAATTGTATTTGTACTCAATAGTGGCTCGATTAATCCCTTCTGGTGATACTTCTCTAAGCGAGACTATCAATCTATCAGGATACTCACAATAAGTTCTTACACAGTTTTGTTGAACCTGAGACTCCTCATTATAGTGATTTGTAGTTTGTAAGACTACGGGGTGATATTCCACCCCATTGAAATCATATATGGGTTCTTGTATTTTTTCTATAAATTCTTTGGAGTATATTCTTTCGTATAGTCCTTTCTTATATGATTGAGCCAACTCACTGAGTTGAACATGTTCATAATGAAACGAAGTATAATCTTTGAATTTGAAATCAAACTGATTATTACACTCCTCTTCCAAAAACTTTCGGAATCTCAAGTGTTCACTTACGTGCATCAAAGTCCATTTTGAAAAATGTGGATTGTGAAGTCCGTCGTTTAAAAGGTTGAAGAATTTTATTCTGTCCTTTTCTTTCACATCTGTAATATGAGAATTGACACATGAATGACATATCATCCTGATATTCTGTTCAGGAATTTTGTTAAATAAATCAATACCAACCAAACCATATAAAGATAAAAGGTTTCTTAAGTACTCAACACTTGTCGCCTCATGAAGATACTTTTTCATCTTAGACCCCTTTAAGTTATTTTTTTTCATAAAGGCTTCAACAAGCTTACCATCAGTTTTTTTCAAAAATTTCGAACCAGGGTAATCCATAATGAATACTTTGTAGTTATTCGGTACTTTTATTCCCTTAATTTTATAAAATTGTTTTTGTATCCAAAAGATTAAATCTTTTGTTAAAGAATCATTAGATGACGGAAATTGATAGGGTTCCATTCCAATTCGAATAGCCCATGTATTAAAAATATTTAATATGAACTCCGTATTAAACTCTGTTAGCTCATGTACAGGCAGAGTAGCTAATATCCCATAAATCGTGTTTCTAATATGATTCGGATTATTGACTCTGATTTTTTTATGTAGTCGATGCTTACCAATCAAACTACCCGAATAAATATTGTGTGTTTTTTTGTTGAACGTGATAAAAAATATGTTACGACTACGAGAAAAATATTTAGATCCAACCCTACGTCTTTTGAAATTAAAATAAAACTTAAAAGATGTTTTTATGTCGGTTTCCTCGACAACTAAAGTCATTCTTCGGGAATAAACTTCAGCTAAAGGATTACCATAATGTTCTATAAATTGTTTTTTTGGAACTGTGTTATATACCTTTGATATAGAAAAGTACCCATTGTTAAATTTGTTTTTTGAAAATCCTCTTATTGTATTTGGAATGTCAATAGGACTTGAGGACTCAAAAAGTCGTACCGAGAAAATTTCTTCTACTTTTTTTGTTATTACTTTTTTTTCCAAAACATTTGATTTGGAAGAAATATACTAAAGAAATTAGTTCAAACCAATAATCCCAAATGGTGTTTCGAGGAAAGTTTCAAATTTTTTTTCAACAGTAATTGTTGATTCATTGTTCAACCTTACAATAATATCAACAAGTTGTTTCTGTGTAAGTTCAAGTTCATCCCCTTTTTTCAAATTGAAATATACTTGTTTTTTTACTTCAGAAAAAAAATCCTCGGAATCTGCCTTACCAATTAAGTTAGACAAATCCTGAGGATTATTTTTAAAAAATTGTATAAAATTGTTTAAATAAATTTCACAATCTACGTTTTTCATAAGGGTTGATTTGTAACAATTCTGAATTTGCTTTTCGGATCGTTGTGTTTTTCTTTTAATTTTTCAGGGATTTTGATATCACCATTAGAACCCATTAGGTTAATAACTTGCAACGAATCGATGTCAGCTAAACACTCGGGAAGTGATTTCAAATAAGTACTGTTTGGTAAAGACAGAAATCTCAATTTTGGTAATGAACAAATAGTATCAGGAATCTCTTTCAACACTGAATCAATATGTATTGCAATTAAATCTTTGAAGTCACCAATTTCTCTTGGTAAATTCAATTGGAATTGTCCTTTGTCTCTACTACTTACTTCGAAATCAAGCCTAGTCAAGTCCTTTGGAAGATTCTTGAAGAATTCCTCCAATCCATAAATTGCAATATATTGTGAAGCAGCATCCCTTGGATAATCAACTTGTACATCTTTACCATAATTACCAGTCAAACCTTTCAAGAATTCGGATTTGTAATAATCTTTTAACTCGGGTGCAGTTTCATTGAAGAATTTGACTAAATCAATTTGTCTGTCGTTTGCATCCATGAACTGTTTGTCCTGGAAATGGAATTGATATCTGTGTCGTGGTAATCCCGAAACTTCACCAACCGATGAATCTGTTTTATCAATGTTAACATATAAAGGACCTTTTGAAAGATAACGTTTGTACCATTCAAGTCCTGGCGCTGATGTACACCAAGTAGTTTCACCTTTAACCACTCCTTGGGAATTACCCCCGTAGAAGCATGCGGCTTCTTTTTGTAAGTCCCCAACACCTTCAATTTTGTAAACTACCCAACTATCACCTTCATAAACTTTCGTAGCACCAGGGTGGGAAAGTGAACTTTTTCTTTCTGCCTTTGTAGTTGTTGCAAGTTCGGTAGAAAGGTTTTGAGTTAAGTCATAAAGCTTTTCAATGTTAATTTTAGTGATATCTTTGAACTCTTTTGGAATGTAAGGTACCTTCTTTCCGTTTTCTACTTTTGACTTATCTTTGAAATGATTAAATTTAACTAACGCATCATTGACTTTATATAAATCTTCGAAGAACACTTCTTTTTTATTTTTTAATAAGTCTTTGAATTGTTTTGTTTTCATGAACTCCTTTGGATTTTCCACCTCATAGGATTTGAAAATATCATCGGCTAATTTTTTAAACTGAGTCACCAACCAGTTAACATAGATTCCCGCTTTTGTAATTTTTTCGTCTTCCGATCTCGAAGTCGGATCAGTCTTTACTATAGTATCTAATTCCTCTTTACTCAAAAAAGGTTCTATCGTTTTACCATCCTTTGTTTTTTTGGGTTTAGTGAGCATGTCAATCAATATCTCGTACCTACCAGATTCTAAAATAATGGTTTTCAATATATTATTGAATTTCATATCAATTTTTATTTATAAATATTTGTTTTTAACAAAATAGGTAACAAAGATAATACGGAAATACTATTATCACCAAAAAATTCCAATGTTAAATTTTTAAATAAATTGACTTATGTAATCATAGAGTTATATTTATGTTAAGAGAGTGTTAACACTTTCCATAAACCAACTAAAATTTTTGATTAGAATGAAAAAGATATTTTTGGTTTTGATGATGTTAGTAACCATTTTACCATCATTCGCACATGGCGGGAAAGGAAAAAAGAAACACAAAAGACACACTCAAACAGAAGTTGTGTCTCCTGTGCGTCCAATTCACAGAGAACGTTGGGTTGAAAAAGAGGGTGATTTATATGTTATAGTTTCAAGGACCACAATTACCCCCGAAGATTATGAAAAAATACGTCGTTCACAAAGAAACCGTCAGTAACAATCTTTATAGGGTCTACACGAGGCTTTTTGAGAGAACCCCATGTCACCACATGGGGTTTTTTTACAATATGATTCTGAGTATTTTCTTGGTTTTTTATATTTTTTATCTTCTAATACTTCAGTTTGAGTTTTTTCAAGTTCTGACTTAACTTCATTGGCTGTGGAATATAACATCTTTAAAAAATCATTCCATTTGTTTGGGTTATATTTCTTCAACTTATATATAAGTTTCAAAACGTAAGGATAGTCTTCTTGGTTTTCTTCTGAACTAATATTGTATAAAACTTTTTGTCCTAACTCATCTATTGGTTGATTTTTTCCAAAATAACCTACCAAACTATCCAAACTGTCTGAAATTTCTTTGTTACTATACCTCCCTATCAAATTTTTATACTCATTAAAGATTCCATTCATAACTTCATTTCCAAAGGCTCTAAATTCAAAGTCGTGTCCCCAATACCCCTTATCTTTTTCCTCGGCGGAATATTGTTTTTCGGATTTTGCATTCAAATATTCTGTTGTGTTCAAATCCATTAGATGTTGAACTTCATGATATAATATATGGTAAGTTGATTTAAGGGACGGAACCAATGCTTCTTGTGGATTAACAACTATAAATAAATTATACAAGTTTCTCGGTTTGTTTTTATCAAATGGGAATACACCCCCTTGGGCTGGTAAGTCTGAGATGTAATAAACTGGAATGTCTACAGTTGAGTCTTTAGAGTCTGTAACCTGAATTGTTCCTTTTTTCGGGACTTCGTCATCTTGATTTTTGGATGCAGTCCATAGTATCTGAGACAAATAATTTATGTCCGCCTCGGTTCTTGGATTTAATTTAACTCTTTTAGTGCCTTCTAATATTTGATTTGGTTCCTGATTATGCTTATCATTCACGAAGGACCTTAAAGTCTCTTTTATTAACTGCTTCATAAATAATAAATATCATGTCTGAAAAAGATTGTCAAAGCTGCAAAAAACAAAAAATGTCATTGTCTGAAAAATCTATGATTGGGTTTTCAATTTACGTTTTAATCAGTTCGATTTACGGAACTGTTGGGATTGTAAAATATCTAATAGAATTTTTTAGTTGAGGATATTCCTTATTTGTTCTTTTTTTTCTAATGTAGGTTGAATTTGTCTATTGACTGAAAGTTTAACATATAAATCACCCACCCCCATATTTGTTTCATATCCCTTACCTCTTAATCTCAATGGTTTTTCTGTATCAACATTTTCGGGTAAATTGAATCTCAATTCTCCTGTTGGGTGATTAATCACTAATGGTTTATCCAACATTAGAAATTCCAATGCATCCAACTTAGCGTAATAAACCAAGTCGATACCGTTTTTTTCAAAATTATCCTTTTTCTCCATTAATACTCTGATCATAACATCTCCGAAACCCATTCCGTGGTGATAGTCACCCTGTGAGGGTATTCTCATAAAATCACCATTATCCACATTTTTTGGTACATTAACACTCACAGCATGGTTTTCATTACCTAAACCCGAGCCAGCACATGTAAGACAAGCCCTGATTATTTGATATCCTGAACCTGCGCACGCATCACATTGTACCTGAACAACTCTATTGAAAAATCCTGTTCCCATAGTTTGTTGTAAAATACCATATCCGTTACATTTGGTACAAACCTTTTTGTCTCCACCAGTACCGTTACAGGTTTTACAATTTGTTTTTCTTTGATACTTCAATTCTTTTTGAACACCTAAATAAGACTCAATTGGATTTATTACTAATTCAATTATTTTATCAGGGGCTTTTCTTGTACGTGGTTGTTGGTTAAATTGTTGTCCGAATGGATCTCCTCCAAATCCCATGTTTCTCAAAAAGTCATCAACATTAAATCCATTATTGAAAGGATCGGTGCCACCCATGTCGTATTTTTGTTTCTTTTCAGGATTACTCAAAACATCATAGGCTTCCGCTATTTCTTTAAATTTTTCTGTACCATCAGGGTTAACATCTGGGTGGTATTGTTTGCTCAAATTTCTGTAAGCCTTTTTTATTTCGTCAGCGGAAGCTTCTTTACTTACACCCAAAATTGCGTAATAATCTTTCATGAATTATACCTATCTGATAGTTTTATTCAAAAATAGACAAAGAAAAAAAATAATCAAAGGATACCAAACAGAAAAAAACGCTCGTGTTTTTTTTAAAAAATATCTCAAAGATAACAATTTTTATTTTTGTAAAAAATATGAGAATGCAGAACATTCAAACTATCAATTAGCACTAATAAGTCAAAACAATCAGTATAAGTTAGATTTTTATACAACAGATGAGTTTGGTAAAAATATTTCAGCAAAAATACTTGATGAAGAAAATTTTAGTTTTATAGACTTACAAAATTTTTGTTTGGAAGAATTGATTTTTGATAATCAAACTGATACTAAAATCACCTTCGATGATTTAATTCAAAAATATTATCCCAAAAATTCTTTTAAATGTACCTATACGGTTAATAACAAATTGATACTTCAGTCGGACGAAAAGTCTTATCTTTTCACTTTGAAAAATAAAGATGATTCTCAAAGATTATTAACGACTATCGAAACTTATTTTAGAGAACATTCCAGAAATGATAGTATGTTTGTTCGAGATACAAGTTCAACTCAAAGAAAATATCTATACAAAACATTAACAGAAATGGGATTTGATAAAAATAAACTTTATCGTCAATCCACTACTTTTTCAAAACGAAAGTAAAATTTACACCAGAGATTGACACTATTTTTTTGTTTGTACCCTTGTCCATAGTTCGAAAATAAGTTTCAAGTGTTTGGAATTTTTCTTGGGATAACTCTACCAAGATATCTGTTTTTTCACCAACAAGAAAGGTGTTATCGATTTTATCAACTATTTCAGCTAATTCAACTATCCAATTGTCAGTACTTTCTTTATCCTCTGCCATAAACTATAACTTTTGGTTTCTGCAATTGTATTTTTAATTTCGGATTTGTCGATATTTTTGAGAGAGTCAATAAAATCCTCTTTGTGTTTTTTTTCTTCTAACTGATCTTTTAAAGTTTCTGCTTGGTACCACTGCAAAACTTTTTCAGGCGTTTTCTTCTTCATTACTAAGTTGAGTTAAAGTCACATCTTCTACATCAAATTTTAAACCTCTTAAATGTGAGATATTTTCTTTTTCAAATAAAGTTTTGAGTTCTTCTACTTTCGATTTGAAAAGATTTTCTTTTTCTTCTCTTTCTCGGTTATAATTGATAACATTTTTCAATGATAATTCGATTTTTTCAATTTCTTCTTTCACATAGGGAGCCACAAAAGAAATAATTTTTGTATCGGGACTTTCACTTTTACTTTCAACTAATTCGATACCTTCAGTAAACTTTTTTGGGATAATCCATCGTGTGGGTAATACCATGTCGAAAGATATGTAATCCTGCAACTTACGAACAGACTTGAAATATGTCATCACAGATTCAAGAAATGGGTAAAAAGTCATAACAACAAAAATATAATAAAGGTAATTAAGTAACTCAAAGTTATACCATGAAAAATGAGTGCCGAATTCTCTAACTCCAACTTTCGTGGTGGGTTAGAAAAAACGGCACCCATAAATAATATAATTAACCTTACAATGTCGACTACAGAAAAAATAAAAATTAACGTAAAGATAAATTGTAAGACAGATTGTAGCATATTATTTTTCAGTTTTAGTATGTTCAAGAATTTCAGTTCTCAAAGTTTGTACTAACGCTTTGATTTCCTGAGCAGTTTTTCTAGCTCTTGTGCCGGCAGATTTGTTTCCGTTGAAGAATTTTGTGGTATCAACACTCATACTTTCTACAGCCGACTTAATTTTTTCTAATGTTTCCATTTTGTAAAAATATTAATTTTTTTAGTTTTATTCAATTGTAATCACTATTTTTTTTATTGTAAATGAAATTTTAAATCAACATAAGAGACCTTTCAAGGGTTTTATATAAATCCGTGTACATTTCAATATCACTTTTGCTAATAATCCTTTTTCTATCGAAAAGTTGTTTGAAAAAATCTTCTAACCCTTCTTTTATGGAATCATCCTTTTGATTATAAAAAACTTCCGAAAAGAAAGCACTGAAATAATTAAAAGTATCTATTTGAATTTTAAAATTTATATTTTCCTTTTTGAAATTTTCTATGGTTTTATCCCAACACCACTTAAAGTGTTCCATTTTTTGTTCTTCAGTTAATCCGATTTTTGTTTCGGAATACCCATTGTCATTATCACCTAAATAAGTGTCCCTGACTAAGTAATAAAGGGAAAAACAAAAGTCTTTAAATAATATATTCAATTCGGGCGTGATGTTATTAGCCCTGTACCAAGCATCTACTTCGTCTTGTTTCATGGGTTCAGTTAACCAATTAAAAAATTTATTTAAATTATTATCATCCATGGAAAAATAATAAGAGGTTCCCTCAAATTGTGAATAAGTCTATTAATTTCCTTCCTCAGTGTAATTGATAAACCCTTTAACTTTTTCTATTTCAGAATTTAATTCTTGGACTGATTTGATAACCACTGGTATCAATTCTTCATATGCCAATCTGTAAGTACTACCATCTTCACTCGCCCCTAAAGCGTCAAAAGTTACATTTAAATCTTGTAGTGATTTTGCTAACTCCTGTGCGATTAAACCATAACTTCTTTTTTCACTCGACAGGGTTCCGTCTTTTTGTCCGAATTCAAAACCACACTCTCTAACATATCTGTCTCTGAAATCCCATTTGAAAGAAACTGGTCTGAGTTTAACAATCAAATCTAATCCTAAACCACTCGGTAAGTTTTGAATATCTGTCTTATCTCTACAATCAGATGCCACAACCCAAGCGCTCCATACACAGTTACATACACTGTTGGATGAATTACCCCAAACGGTATGACTGCTCACCGCAGATGTAACAGCATCGTGTCCAACCGCTATTGTATTGTTGATTGTTGTAATAGTACCATTAGCACCAAAACCTAATGCTGTATTACAACATCCGCTAGTAAGTGCGTCTAAGGTATTCACTCCCATAGCAACGTTTCTTCCACCACCAGTGATTGATAAACCAGCATTGACACCTATAACAGTATTTGACACGGCAGTTGTAGCACACTTCATAGCGTTGAGTCCTACACCGGTATTACTGTTTCCTGTTATTACATATAAGGCATTCGTACCTACCGCAGTATTACCCACCGCAGTATTAGTTGCTGAAATTGTACAAGCACCTATTGCAACGTTACATGTTCCTGTTGTAATCGAGGAACCCGCAGACTGCCCAACCGCGGTATTACACCCACCTGTTGTACTTCCCAAAGCAACATCACCAACAGCAACGTTGGCACTTGCTGTTGTAACAGATGTTAGTGTATTATTTCCAATTGCAGTATTGCTTGAACCGGTAGTCAAATTTAATAGAGCTTGGAATCCAACTGCCGTGTTGTTAGTACCTGAAAGATTATCTTCTAATGCCTTGTTTCCAACCGCGGTGTTACCACCTGCGGAACCTACAGTAGTCAACGCCCTATAACCTACTGCGGTATTTCCGATAGCACCAGATTGTGATGCTAATGCCTTATAACCAACCGCAGTGGCAAGTTGTCCTGTGGTATTACTGTAGAGTGCACATGCACCAACCGCAGTATTTCTTGATACTGTACTATTATATAAACTTTGAAAACCAACCGCTACGTTGTTTGTTGCGGATGAAACTAATGAAACTAAGGAGTACGCACCTAACGCAGTGTTATTCGAAGAAGTAGTCATTGCACTGCCACTTTGGAATCCAACCGCAGTATTACCACTACCTGTCGTATTGGCATTTAATGCCTTATAACCAACAGATACGTTTCTTGCACCTGTAGAGGTGGACACTTGTGAAAGGGCTCCGACAGCAGTGTTCGCCGATGCTGTATTATATCGCAAAGAACATATACCAACCGCAGTATTAAAGTTACCGGCAGTGTTGGTGTATAGTGCTAAATTACCAATTGATACGTTATTTCCACCCGTAGTCGATTTATTAGAACTTTTAAACCCGACAGCAACGTTGTTGCTTGCGGTTGTCAGTGACTGTAAAGAATATGCGCCAATCCCGGTGTTTCCGGCTCCCGTCGCTTTACCCATTACTGATGTTCCAACCGCAGTGTTACACGCCTCTGGTCCACCATGTGTATATAATGTCTTGTAACCCACTGCAGTACTCCCGTTTCCTGAGGTAGTTGATTTTAATGCACAAGCGCCAACCGCAACGTTTTTAGTACCATTAGACAGAGCATATAATGTACATTGTCCAATAGCAATAGTTCCTGTTGATGGAGTTACTGCGGAAGAACCGCCGATTGCTTTGTATCCTATTGCTATGGTATCATTTCCATACTTACTATATTTTGATGAATTTATTCCTATCGCAACGTTTCTCGATGAGGTTTGAATACAACATAATGTTGAGTATCCAATACCAATGTTGTTTGATACCTTAGAACTCGCATATCTCAGATTGTCTCGTCCTAATGCAATGTTACCTTGGGGAGCATTCTCATTTCCTCGTCCCAAACAAACACCATTAATTGCTAATTGATATCGATTCGGATCGTATAGTAAATTACTATATGCTTTGAGTGTATAAGCACCACTGTAGGATGCAACTAACCTATTGGAACCATAGTTTATAACAGGATTACTACCTGAAGGCCCTGGAGGTCCTGGAGGACCCTGAGTTCCTGAAGTACCACTACTACCATTTGCACCTGAAGAACCTGAACTTCCCGAAGAACCTGAGGTTCCACTCGACCCTGATGAACCACTGGATCCACTTGAACCGGAACTTCCCGAAGAACCTGAGGTTCCACTCGACCCTGATGAACCACTAGAACCTGAAGAACCTGAGGTTCCACTCGATCCTGATGAACCACTAGAACCTGAAGAACCTGAACTTCCACTTGAACCTGAAGTGCCAGATGAACCACTTGAACCTGAAGATCCCGATGATCCACTTGAACCTGACGTTCCTGAAGAACCTGAAGAACCCGAGCTACCCGAAGAACCACTCGATCCTGATGTTCCTGAAGATCCACTTGAACCTGATGATCCACTTGAACCTGATGATCCACTTGAACCTGACGTTCCTGAAGAACCTGAAGAACCCGAGCTACCCGAAGAACCACTCGATCCTGATGTACCTGATGATCCACTCGATCCTGACGAACCTGAGGACCCACTAGAACCAGCGGTTCCTGATGATCCACTTGAACCTGACGTTCCTGAACTTCCACTTGAACCTGACGTTCCTGATGAACCACTAGAACCTGAACTTCCACTTGAACCCGATGTTCCTGAAGATCCACTTGAACCTGATGATCCACTTGAACCTGATGATCCACTTGAACCTGACGTTCCTGAAGAACCACTAGACCCAGATGTACCTGAAGTACCATTCGATCCTGAAGTACCCGATGAACCACTCGACCCTGATGAACCCGAGGATCCACTCGAACCCGATGTTCCTGATGATCCACTCGATCCTGAGGTACCTGAAGAACCACTAGACCCTGAAGAACCACTAGACCCTGAAGACCCACTCGATCCTGATGTACCATTCGAACCTGAAGTTCCTGAACTTCCACTACTACCACTTGAACCTGAAGAACCTGAACTTCCACTTGTACCACTGGTTCCTGAAGAACCTGATGAACCCGAACTACCTGAAGAACCTGAACTTCCACTCGTACCTGAAGTACCGTTTAATCCTGATGTTCCTGAAGAACCAGATGAACCACTTGATCCTGAACTTCCCGAAGTTCCGGATGTTCCATTTATTCCTGATGTTCCACTTGAACCGGAACTTCCTGAAGAACCACTCGATCCTGAACTACCTGAACTTCCACTTGTACCCGCAGTACCGTTAGAACCACTTGTTCCTGAACTACCATTTGCGCCACTCGTACCTGAAGAACCACTCGATCCTGAACTTCCCGAAGTTCCGGATGTTCCATTTATTCCTGATGTTCCACTTGAACCGGAACTTCCTGAAGAACCACTCGATCCTGAACTACCTGAA
>Ga0222714_10001761_pt1 | contig 24060 bp, 20 predicted proteins | sample C33_3DmetaG_FD_165048 | JGI IMG/M metagenome (GOLD analysis project Ga0222714, IMG submission 165048) | Estuarine water microbial communities from San Francisco Bay, California, United States - C33_3D | ecosystem: Environmental > Aquatic > Marine > Unclassified | place: USA: California...
ACGAAGCAGTTCTTAGAATGTTGAATCGCATCGGTGACGAATCGAAAATTGACGAATTCATCGCGCGCGCAAAGGACCCGAAGGACTCGTTCCGCCTGATGGGATTCGGTCATCGCGTCTACAAGAATTTCGATCCACGCGCCAAAGTCATGCGGCAGATTTGCGACGAAGTACTGGATGAGCTGGGTTCGGAAGATGATCCGCTGTTCCGGGTGGCACGCAAACTGGAGAAGATTGCGCTCGAGGATGACTACTTCATCGAACGCAAACTGTACCCGAATGTCGACTTCTATTCAGGCATCATTCTCAAAGCCATCGGCATTCCAACCAGCCTGTTTACCGTGATCTTCGCCACCGGTCGCACACCTGGCTGGATCGCTCACTGGAACGAGATGCTGAGCCATGCGTACCGAATTGGCCGACCTCGCCAATTGTACAAGGGTCCAACCCGACGCGATTACCCGGCAAAATAAGCCGCGCTGACGCCGCCCCGGGTGGGCGGCAAGCTTCCCCTCTGCTTCACACTCACACCCAGTTTGCGGCCTGCTTCCCGCGCCTGCGCTGAAAGCGATGCGCAAGCAAGGCCAACGCGCGGATCGCACCGACGGCATCGAAAAAGTCAGAAAGGAAAAGAAGAGATGGTGGAGCCTACCGGGATCGAACCGGTGACCTCAACACTGCCAGTGTTGCGCTCTCCCAGCTGAGCTAAGGCCCCATCTAGCGGGTGTGCAAGGAAGGCGCATTCTAAGCACAGGCACCGGCACTGTCAATCGCAAGCGCCCCCTACCCCAACTCGCGGTATTCGCGCTCCAGGGTTTTTGCCTGTTTCTTCGAAATTCCGCCGAGCACGGCAATCGCGTGTCGCAATCTTGCCCGACTGATATCGATGCCGAGGATCGCGATTGATTCGATGACTGAAGCCGACACCGCCTTGCCGGTAATCGCGATAAACAGGGGAAATAACAAATCGCGAATCTTGATCTGCAGCGCCGCAGCCAATCCCTGCAGGCATTGCTCGACGCTGTCGCGATCCCAGTGAGGTAGTTGTTCGAGTTGCCACAGCGCAAATTGAAGGATCTTCAGTTGCGTCTCCGTATCCAATTGCTTGTGCTCGAAGCTGGTAGCGACCAGTTGCGGCAAACCATTCAGAAAGAAACTTCCGAGATCTGCTACATCGGTCAGTCGCTCTACGCGCTGTTTGACCAGTGGCACGATTTTTAACAACTTTTGCCGATCAAAGGCCCAGTCGGCATAACGAGCGATAAATTGCTCATCACTCAAATCTTCGCGAATATACTTGCCGTTGAGCCAGTCCAGTTTCTCGATATCGAAAATCGGCCCCCCCAGAGAGACTCGGGACAGATCAAAATTGGCCACCATTTCTTCCTGCGTGAATTTTTCCTGTCCTGTGGGCATGGTCCAGCCCATCATGCCAAGGTAATTCAACAAGGCTTCCGGCAAATATCCCATCGCCTGATAGTAGCCGACGCTAGTGGGGTTCTTGCGCTTGCTCAACTTGCTCTTGTCAGGATTTCGCAGCAATGGCATATGACAGAATATCGGGGGAGTCCAGCCAAAATAACGGTAGAGCAGGATATGTTTGGGCGTGGAGTTAATCCACTCTTCTCCCCGAATAACATGCGTGATGCGCATCAGGTGATCGTCGACTACATTGGCGAAATGGTAAGTCGGGTTGCCATCCGACTTGATGAGCACTTGCATATCAATCTGTGACCAGCTAATCGTGACCTTGCCACGCAACAGGTCATCAAACTCACAGTCGCCCTCAACAGGCACTCGCATGCGGATGACATGCTCCTCACCGTTGGCAAGCCGCGCATCGACCTCTGCTGCAGACAAGTGCAGGCAATGGCCGTCATAACCGACAGACTGCTTCGCTTCCATCTGCTGCTGACGCAAGCTATCGAGTCTCTCGGCACTGCAAAAGCAGCGGAACGCTTCACCACTGGCGAGCAAGGTCTGAATATGCGTCTGGTAAATGGCAGTCCGCTCACTCTGCCGGTACGGTCCGCATTCGCCTTCGCAACCAGGTCCTTCATCCCAGTGCAGACCCAGCCAGCGCAAAGCATTCAGGATGTCCTGCTCGGATTTTGCCGTCGAACGCACCTGATCGGTGTCTTCAATACGCAGAATGAATTGCCCCCCTGCCTGATGAGCGAAGCAACGATTGAACAAAGCGATGTAGGCGGTGCCAACGTGGGGATCACCTGTCGGTGATGGGGCTATACGAGTTCTTATTGGGTTCATTGCCTGAATTTAGGGCGCGAGAATAAGGCGCTGATTATACGCGATTGCAGCCTGATTCCTATGCCGTCAAGGCAGTGAAATGCGATGGGGCAGCAAGCGGTTTTGGCCACCAGTGGGTATCAGGCGGCAGAATATTGCATAATAACGCCCTCACTTACTGAACCGAAGCCGATGCCTGCCTATTCCCACAGATTCTGTGTCGCACCGATGATGGACTGGACTGATCGCCACGATCGGGTTTTTCTGCGGCTGTTCTCTGCGAATACCCTGCTCTACACCGAGATGGTCACCAGCGCCGCTTTACAACATGGTGATGCCGGTTATCTGTTGAAATACAGCCAGATCGAGCAGCCGGTTGCCCTGCAACTGGGAGGCAGCGATCCGCGCCAGCTGGCCCAGGCGGCAGCCACCGGTGCCGCCGCCGGATATGCCGAAATCAATCTCAATGTCGGCTGCCCCAGCGATCGCGTGCAATCCGGTGCCTTCGGCGCCTGCCTCATGGCGGAACCGGGTCTGGTCGCCGACTGCGTCGCAGCGATGCAAGCCAGCGTGAGTATCCCCGTCACAGTCAAGTGTCGCATTGGTATTGATGACAGGGATTCGGAAGCGGAACTGTTTGATTTTGTCGACACGGTAGCCTCAGCAGGGTGCACTACGTTTATCATCCACGCGCGCAAGGCGATTCTGAGCGGCTTGAGCCCAAAGGAGAATCGGGAGATTCCGCCCCTCAATTATGAACGCGTGTTTGGTGTGAAGTCGCAGTTTCCACATCTGAGCATCGTGATTAACGGGGGCATTACAACACTGGACCAGGCCTCGGATTTGCTGCAACGAGTCGATGGAGTCATGCTTGGACGAGAGGCTTACCAGAATCCCTATGTCTTGCACGAAGTAGACAGCAAACTGTTTGGGGCGGCACCAAAATCACTTTCGCGACTGGATTATTTGCAGCAATACCTGCCTTATGTGGAGTCAGAATTACAGCAAGGCACTCCACTGCGACACATGGCGAGACATCTTATGGGATTGTTCAAAGGACAATCTGGCGGCAAGCTATTTCGGCGCCATCTGAGCGATAACTGTCACAGGTCAGATGCTTCAATTGGCGTCTTGCTTGACGCTGCGGCTTTTGTCTCCTGAGTCACAGCAATCACCAAAGAGAGCCCAGCATGTTCGACAGTATCAAAAGCTTTTTCGAAATGAATCTCGCAATCGCAAGCAACAAGGACGATGCAGCGCTGCTCAGCAAACTGGATCTCGCTAGTGCCGCATTGCTGGTCGAAGTGATGCGCAGTGACCATCACATGGATACCAGGGAAACAGAAGAGATTCTGGATGTGTTACGCAGCTGTCTCGATGTCTCCGAACAGGATCTGACAGACATTCTCACACTCGCGCAAGCTGAAGCCAGGCAGGCAACTTCCCTGTATGAATTTACCCGATTGATTAATGACGGCTACGATTACGAGCAAAAACTGATTCTGGTAAGAAACCTGTGGCGCGTTGCCTATGCCGACAAGGCACTGGACAAATATGAGGATCACCTGATTCGCAAGATCGCGGACCTGATCTACATTAGTCACAGCGATTTTATTCGGATGAAGCTGGAGGTCAGGGATGCGTGTGGAGCCAGCTGAGTCGGTGCCCTTTTAGAAACCACCAAACTCGTCTTCAACCTTGCCATCGGTTACGAGAAATTCTCGGCGCTGGATATAGGCCTCGCGCACAAATAGATAGCGATCTCCGGAAATCAGATCATCCAGGGCCAACAAACCAGCTCGGCTATCAGTTTCCTTGGTCAGGAACAGGGTCAGTTTCAGGGACTCGTCCTCATGATACTGGATCGGATTGAACAGTGTATCCAGTACCAGCCCGACTGAATCACGCAAGTTACTTGCTCCGAACACTGGCAGCATGACATACGGCCCAGTCCCGACCCCCCAACGTCCCAGGGTCTGTCCGAAGTCTTCCTCGTGCTTCTCCAACCCAAAACCGGTCGCAAAATCGAAGATCCCCGCGACACCAATCGTGGAATTGACGAAGAAGCGCCCGGAGTCTGACAGGGCGTCATCCAGCTTCAATTGCAGCAGGTCGTTGACGAACACATTGATATCATCAATGTTGCTGAAAAAATTGCCAATGCCCTGCCGCGCCACGCGGGGTACGAATAAGGTATAGGTACGTGCGACCGGTTTGACGAGCAATTGGTCGAAGAAATCATTCAGGCGGAAGATCCGCTCATTGGTGCGTTGCCAGGGATCAGGATTCTGGGCGAATGCAAGACCAGGGCACAATACTATGCCAAACAGACAAAGTGAAACTGCTGCTTTCATCGTCATGTGAATACCCGGACTGCCATCCCTTCCTTTTGCCTTAGCTTCCTGTGCCAGCGGCGCCGGTGCGCTGTCTGGCAATGGTTTCAAGCTGTTTATCCAAACGCTTTTCAGATACTGCCATTCTCGTACCGAGTTGTTGTGCAAACAGAGACACCCTGAATTCCTCAATCATCCAGCGCAAGGTCAGTACTGCCGCTCTGTCTTTTGTCGATGCTCTGTCCTGCTCACGGCGGTATTTCTGCCAAAAGGAATCAATCAGCCGGGTGTGATTTTCATCTTTCTCACCGAAGTGCGGCACCTTGCTCAGCCGCAATTCGATGGCTGCCAAATAACGCGGGAATTCCTGCAAACGTATGAGACCTGTTTCGAGCAGAAAATTGTCACTTATCAGAGCATTTAGTTGATTGTCGATATCCTTTCGCAGATATCCCAGGCGGTTGTCATCGATTGCATCCAGGGATCTGCAGATTGCACTTCGGGTCTGCAGAATCTGGGCTAACAAGCGCTCGAGTTTGTCGCCACACGTTATTATGCTGGCCTTGCTATTGTTCAACGCCTGATCGAACTCAGGGGCACTTCGCACAGTGAGATCTTCAAGCTGGAAGGCAGCAACGTAGCTGGCGCCTATTGCCTGTTCTACCAGATTTCCCTGGTTTGCCGGCAGTAGCAGAGCATGTTTGTTAGCAAAGCGCGTGAACTGCTTGTTAAGCATATTCCTTTGCTGCACGCTGCGCAGCATGAAGAGCCGCATTAATCCCTGTCGGTGCGCGTAGTCCGCAGCCGTTTCATCCTCGAACAGTCTGACATCCACCGCCGCCCCACGATCAACCAGTGCTGGATAGCGAATGATGACCAAATCCTCGCCTATCTCCACCTGCTTTGGCAATACCCCGAAATTCCACTCTGTGACCCCAGTCACCTCAAGTGCATGTCGAGTCTCGCCGCTTGAATTCTCGACTTCCTTAGTCGGCAAGACCCGCGCAAGAGTTTGTCGAATTCGATCCAAATCGGCATCAAATGCGATCTGCTTCTGCTGCTCGTCGAGCACCCTGATCTTGATCTGCAAGTGTGCTGGCAATTCCACCTGCTCCAGCAGGCTTCGCTCAATATCCACCCTTGCAAACCGGCGCAGTTGCACCAGTAACGCGGCAATGACATCGCCGTCTTCACGCCGCAACTGAGGCAGTATGCTGTCGACAAAGCCACTGACGGGGATGAATTTTGTCCGCATGGACTTGGGCAGACCCTTGACAAGACTGATGCACTTTTCCCGGAGGATGCCCGGCACAGCCCAGTCGACATCCGTTTTCGAAAGCTGATTGAGGATTGCCAGTGGCACGTCCAGGGTAGCTCCGTCCGCCGTTTCGCCGGGCGCAAATCGGTAGCTGATGGCGATCCGGTTGTGCTGCAGAGGTGCCGAGTCGGGATAGGCATCCAGTTGCGACAGAGCCGAGTCAGCATCCAGCAAGGCAGCCTGCGTCATCAGCAGCGTATCCGGCTCAGTCTTGGCCTGCTCGCGCCACCAAAGATCCAGTTGTCGGGTGGACGCAACATGGTCGGGGATGCGGGCCGCGTAGAAATTCACAATATCGCGTTCGCTTACCAGCAAATCCGGTCGCCGCAGCTTTTCCTCCTGTTTTGCCAACGATTGCAGAAACTCCCGATTGCGTCGCAGGAACGGCAATCTGCTCTCAATTTGCTCGGCAGCCAAACCCTCACGAATAAAGATATCCCGTGCTCCGGCCGGGTCAATCGGCGCGAACCGAATCAGCGATTTTTCAATAATAACAAGGCCATATAACTTAACCTTCTCGTAAGCCATCACTTCCTGACGTCGCTTGCTCCAGTGCGGCTCGAAGTGCTCCCGCTTCACCAGATGCAGCGCGGCCTGCTCAACCCATTCTGGCTCGATTCTGGCAGCCATCGTGGCAAAGGTATCGGAAGTCTCTATCTGCTCACCCGTCACGATCCATTTGGGGGGTTTTGCTGCCAACACCGACGAGGCAAACAGGGTGAATTTGCGATTACGACTCCCGAGAAAGGTTTTGCGTTCGTCCAGACAGGCGATCTGGTTCAGCGATCCGGTGATGATACTCTGATGAATGGCGGCATAAGTCGCAGGCTCACGGTTCAGCCTCATGCCCAATTTCTGGCAGCTGAGCAGCAGCTGCCGATGCAGCTCTCGCCATTCCCGCATGCGCATGAAATTCAGAAAATGATTTTTGCAGTATTTACGCAACTGACTCTGGGTCAGATTCTGTCGCTCCTGTTCATAAGCCTCCCAGAGATTCACGAGGCTCAGAAAGTCGGAATCAGGATGGTTGAACACGGCCAGTCGCTGCAGGGCCAAGGCCCGGTTCTCCTGGGAAATTTCCCGTGGGTCCTGACTGCTCAGTGCACTCACGATAATGAGAATTTCACGCAAACAACGCTGCTTGTTGGCAGCTATCAGCATGCGGGCGTGACGTGGGTCCACGGGCAGGATAGCCATATGCCGCCCGATATCCGTCAAAGCCTGCCCTGGTGTCAGCGCGTTGAGCTCGATCAGCAGTCGGGTGCCTTCGTTAACGGCCTTCTGTTCCGGTGGTTCGAGAAAGGGGAAGGACTCAGGCTCACCGAGCCTGAGATGCTTCATGCGCAGGATCACCGAGGCCAGATTCGTGCGCCTGATCTCAGGGTCGGTGAACGCCGGACGGGAGGCAAAATCGGCTTCGGAATAGAGGCGGATACACACCCCATTGGCCAGACGACCGCAGCGACCCTTGCGCTGGTTTGCACTGGCCTGCGAGATCGGCTCAATCGGTAATCGCTGTACCTTGCTCTGTAAGCTGTAGCGACTGATTCGAGCCAGACCGGTATCGATGACATAGTTGATGCCGGGCACCGTGAGAGATGTTTCGGCAACATTCGTTGCCAGCACGATTCGACGCCCGGTATGCCCCTGGAATATCCGAATCTGTTCGGATTGGCGTAGTCGTGCGTAGAGAGGCAGGATCTCGGTATTCTTGAGTTTCTGCTTGCGCAAGAAGTTCGCAGCATCGCGAATGTCCCGTTCGCCGCTCAGAAACACCAGCACGTCGCCACTGGATTGTTGCTGCTGCCGATCCAGTTCTTCGATCTCACGAAGAGCCCGCAGGATGCCGTCTTGCTGCTCTGCCTCATCCCCTGCCTCAGTCGTCTCTCCATGCAATGGAGCGTACCGGGTTTCCACAGGATAACTGCGTCCAGATACCGAGACGATAGGTGCGTCGTGAAAATGCCTGGAGAATTTCTCCACATCGATAGTAGCGGATGTGATTACAAGTTTCAGATCCGGGCGTTTAGGTAATAGCTGATACAAGAATCCTAACAAAAAATCTATGTTTAATGAGCGCTCGTGTGCCTCATCGATAATTAACACCTCGTACTGGTTCAGAAAGCGGTCCGTCTGAATCTCGGCCAACAAGATGCCATCTGTCATCAACTTGAGGTAGGTCGAATCTGACACCTGCTCGTTAAACCGCACCTGAAAGCCAACGCCGGCTCCCGGTGGACTGCCCAGTTCTTCAGCGATCCGGTTGGCTACCGAAATCGCCGCTAATCGTCTGGGCTGTGTGTGGCCGATCAGTCCGCGCCGCCCGAATCCGGCTCCCAGACAAATTTTGGGCAATTGTGTCGTCTTGCCCGATCCAGTATCCCCGGCTACGATCAAAACTTGATGCGCAGCCAGCAGCTTGCCGATTTCATCCGCACGCTGGCTCACTGGCAAGCTGGGTGGGTAGTGGATTTGTGCCGGGATCGCTGCTTGCCGGCGCTCACACAATTGAACGGAATCGGCAATGGCCAGAGACAACGCAGTCAAGTCAGCGTCGTTGATTGGGCCGCGGTGAGCAAGCCGCTCTAACTCCGAGAGCTTGCGAGTCAACCGGTGGGAGTCCCGTAGCGCACAACCGGATAACGCCTCGCGCAAGGACGCCAGAGTGCGAAATGTCTGGGCGTTGGGATTTGACATGGTCGAATCTGGGTTACCGGTGTGTTTGATCAGGCAGCCGACGGCTGCGAACGGCAGCTAGTTTAGCAGGCGCAGACAGATTGTAAGCTAGCGCAATTCACGACGAATAACCTTGCCTACATTAGATTTGGGCAGATCGTCGACGAACTGGATTTCACGCGGCATCTTGTAGGCCGTCAGGTGTTTCTTGCAATGTTCGATGATCTGCGGTGCCGTCAGATTCGGATCCTTACGCACCACGAATAATTTGATCGCCTCACCAGTTTGCTCATTGGGGACGCCGATCACGGCACTATCCAGAACTCCGGGATGTTCATTGACGCACGCCTCAACTTCACTGGGGTATACGTTAAAGCCGGAAACCAGCACCATGTCCTTCTTGCGGTCAACGATGGAAATGTAGCCATCCGCATCGATTTCGGCATAGTCGCCCGTGTGAAACCAGCCGTCGGTCGTCAGCACCTCGCGAGTTGCCGCTTCCTGTTGCCAGTACCCCAGCATGACTTGAGGCCCGCGAATGCAGAGTTCTCCCCGCTCACCCTCGCCCACCTCGCGGCCTGCATCGTCCACCAGTTTGATCTCGGTTTCCGGTACGACGGGACCCACCGTGCCGAGTTTTGCCTTGCCCGGGATATTCACTGCGACAACAGGCGAACATTCTGTCAAACCATAGCCCTCGAGAATCTCGCAGCCCGTGACTTCCTGCCATTGCCGTGCGATTGGGGCAGACATCGCCATACCGCCTGCGCCGCAAAATTTCAGGGCAGAAAAATCAACACTGGCAAGATCAGCGCGGCGCAGCAGCGTCAGATACAGAGTGTTAATACCCACGAAGCCGTTGATAACGGTCTTCTTCAGCAACTTGATCAGGCCATCCAGGTCGCGTGGATTGGTAACTAGAATGGTGTGATTTCCGGCATAAGGCATCGCCAGGCAATGCAACATAAAGGCATAACTGTGATACAAGGGCAACGGCGCCGCGATGGTCTCCGATTTATCCCTTATCACGAGGAGACAGCGCACGCGTAATTGCATCATATTCGCGATGAGATTGTTGTGACTCAGCATCGCGCCTTTTGCAACACCGGTGGTCCCTCCGGTATACAGCAACACCGCCAGATCATTACCCGCGCTGACGCCAGTCGGCCGAACATAAGCGGCCGAAGTTTTCAACGTGTGCATGAAATCAACGGCTCCGGGCAGTGTGTAGGCTGGCACCAGCTTCTTGAGGTATTTAACACCTAAATTCATCACTAAGCGGCGCAGGGGTGATTGCAGATCGCCCAACTTTGTCACGATGACGGTTTCAATCGAGGTGTTGGCAAGGATTTGCTGCAACTTGTCACAGAAGTTTTCCAGTATCACGACCGCCTTGGCACCGGAATCAGCAAATTGGTGCTGCATTTCAGTCGGTGTGTACAGCGGGTTTGTATTCACCACCACCAAGCCAGCCTTGAGCGCGCCATAGAGCACAGCGGGAAATTGCAGGACATTGGGTAACTGCAACGCAATCCTGTCCCCAGCTTTGAGCGATGTATGTTGTTGCAGATAGGCAGCGAAGCGATCGCTGAGGCTATCGATCTCGCCGAACGTGAGCGTTCGAGCGAAGCAGGTGAATGCAGGCAGGTCGGCATGTTCCGCGAAAACAAAATCCATCACTTCAATCAGTGATGTGTATTGATTTGGCCGCATGGCCTCGGGTAAATATTCCATTGTTTGAATCACTATTTGGTGAGAACCGTCATGGCCTCTTCCAGGCCTTTGACAGTCAGTGGAAACATCCTGCTATCGACCAGTTCGCGCACAATCTCAATAGAATAACTGTGCTCCCAATACTCCTTGGGCGTTGGATTGATCCACACCAGATGCTCATACACATCGGTCAGTCGCTGCATCCAGCTGGCGCCGGCCTCTTCATTATAATGCTCGATGCTGCCACCGATGTGGGTGATCTCGTAAGGTGCCATGGTGGCATCACCAACGAAGATAATCTTGTAGTCCTTGCTGTATTTGTTGATCAGATCGATTGTGGAGCTCGTCTCCGCATGCCGTCTGTGACTCTTTGTCCAGACCGACTCGTAGAGGAAGTTGTGAAAATAAAAGTATTTAAGGTGTTTGAACTCCGAGCGCGCCGCCGAGAATAGCTCTTCGCACACTTTCACGTGAGGATCCATTGAGCCGCCCACGTCGAAGAACAGCAATACCTTAACGGCATTGTGGCGTTCAGGCACCATCTTGATATCCAACAAACCGGCATTGCGCGCCGTCGAGGAAATCGTATCGTCGATATCGAGTTCCTCGGCGGCGCCAGTCCTCGCAAACTTACGCAGGCGTCGCAGCGCCATCTTGATGTTGCGCGTGCCAATCTCGACAGAGTCATCGAGGTCGCGATACGTTCGTTTATCCCAGACTTTCACTGCCCGGGAGTTACGCCCCTCATCCTGCCCAATACGAATGCCTTCGGGATTGTAGCCATAGGCACCAAACGGCGAAGTGCCACCGGTCCCTACCCATTTTTTACCGCCCTGATGCCGCCCTTTCTGCTCTTGCATGCGCTTGCGGAACTCTTCCATCAGTTTGTCCAGGCCACCAAGCGCCTGAATCTGGGCCTTTTCCTCGTCAGTAAGCATGGACTCCAGCTGCTTGCGCAGCCACTCCTGAGGAATTTGGTACTGCGAAAGATCATCGAGCAAGTCGACATTCTCGAAATATTTCGCGAAAGCCTTGTCGAACTTGTCGAAGTTCTTCTCATCCTTCACCAGACAAAGCCGGGACAGATAGTAGAAGTCATCGACATTGGCAAAGATGACGTTTTGCTTCAGACATTCCAGCAACGTAAACAATTCCGTTAAGGATACCGGCAAGTGTTCACGCTTAAGAGTCATGAAGAAATTAATCAGCATTAGCGATTCGCGCGATGCATGAAGGCGAGCTTTTCAAGCAGGTGCACATCCTGCTCATTCTTGAGCAGCGCGCCATACAATGGTGGAATCGCGTTCTTGTTGTCATGATTCTTGAGAATGTCGGCCGGAATATCATCCGCCATCAGAAGCTTCAACCAGTCAATCAGTTCCGAGGTTGAGGGTTTCTTCTTGAGACCGGGGATTTTTCTGACGTTGAAGAACACATCCATCGCCTGACTCACCAGCTCCGCCTTGATACCCGGATAATGCACATCGACGATTTTTTCCATTGTGACGGTATCGGGAAATTCAATGTAATGAAAAAAACACCGGCGCAGAAACGCATCGGGAAGCTCCTTTTCATTATTACTCGTAATAATAATGATGGGGCGCGTACGGGCCTTGATGAGCTGTCGCGTTTCGTAGACGAAGAACTCCATTTTGTCGAGTTCCAGCAACAGGTCATTCGGAAATTCGATATCGGCCTTGTCGATTTCATCAATTAGCAGGACGGTTTGCAGGTCCGAAGCAAACGCCTCCCATATCTTGCCCTTGATGATGTAATTGGCAATGTCCTGCACCTTGTCATCCCCTAACTGGGAATCGCGCAGGCGGGAAACGGCATCGTATTCATAGAGCCCTTGCTGTGCCTTTGTCGTCGATTTGATGTGCCACTGGATTAGGGGCAATTGTAATGACTTGGCAATTTGCTCAGCCAACATGGTCTTGCCGGTTCCTGGCTCGCCTTTGATCAGCAATGGTTTCTGAAGCTTGATGGCCGCGTTCACTGCCATTTGCAGTTCGGAAGTAGCGACGTATTCCTGGGTACCGGTAAAGTTCATCAGTTGATTTCCACGACAATTTGCTTGCGCGTATTGTAATCAGCAGGTTCCCATTAATACAGAAAAACCGCCCCTTCTTGCCCCCGCGAAATCCCGGGCTTGACGTGTCAGGAGTTGCGTCGCGCTGGCTGCGTTATCGTCAAATGAACAACGCCATTCCGCCTCCCCAAGAGAGCCAGAATGGCTCGCATCTGCAGTAAAATTATCGGGAAGCATGCACAGCTCAGACTCGAGCCAGAAGTGGCTACATGAGGTGGCTACATGAGATGGCTAGATAGCGGTGACTGCATAGAGGTGGCTGTATAAGTGGTGGCTGCGTGAAGCGCGGTGAGCCTCATGACTATGCTGATGGAGGTGAGACACCGACGTTATAACAGTTTCTCAAGTAGTGGCGTGGCTGGAGAGTTACAGCGGCATTCGGAGCTGGAATTCCCTACGCTGCCCGCCTGTGATCGTGGACGGGAGCGAGACTGCAGCAGCCTATTCAGGGCAAAGTCGCGCAACACTTTTAACTAAAACTTTATGAAAGCGACGTAACTTTTTGTTTTTGCAGTTTTTTAAGTTTTTCCGGTTTTTTATGTTTTTTAACTGACGTTCGAAGAGACAACAGGTAGAGGACGCCGCCGATGACCCACGCCAGCACCAGCGCCAGTACCAGCGGCACGAGGCTGCGAACTGCTGCCCCGCCTCCGATGGTAATCATATCCAGCATGACCACCATCAGCGCGGGGGCCAACACCGTCGTCTGCTGATTTGCATACCAGGGCGTCAAGGCCAGGGCGAGCAGTGTCGCGCGCAACAGATAGGCGAGCCAGCGTGCCTTGATCAGGAGTGTAAGACGCCAGAAAACGACGAAAAATACCCCGCTGGCAGCGAGGTAGATCAGCCAAAGCATCCAGAAATTGCTGCCACTCTCCATCAGGCCTTTACCCAGCGAATAATATGCTCATCATACCCGTCTTCATGCACGTATTCCTCGGAAACGGCACGGCCGCCAACCGAAATACCTTCAGCATCCATGCGAGATCGCGATCCCGCGATCAGGGGGTGCCAGTCGAAAAGAGGTCGTCCCTCGAACCGCAGACGGTAGGCGCAAGTATCTGGCATCCAGTTTATCTTGCCAATATCCATCTGTTTCACGTTCAGACAATCAGGGACGAGTTCAGCTCGCTTCGCATAACAACCACAGCGATGGCTTGCGTGATTGAAATAGCGACAGATCACACGCGTAAATTCCACCCGGGAACCCGAGGCATTTGTCAGCTTTTTCAGGCAGCACCGCCCGCAACCGTCACACAGGGATTCCCACTCCGGCTGGGTCAATTCCGTGAGGGGTTTTTCCCAAAACGGTGACGATCTCGCACCCGCATTCATGGCAGATTGACTCCCCCGTTCATCGCCGCAGCGCCTTCAGAAGGTCAGATTCCAGCAAATCCCTGCGCCATTGTGACACGTTGTCCGGCCAAACGAGCTCGCCAGTGTGCTCAAAATTGCGCACTAACTCGACCAGCAGTTTTTTACGACCCAGTAATTCGGGCGCCATATTCAGGTCGTTTGCGCGTCGCTGTACGACCTCCTGACACATCTTCATGTGTTTGCGGGAGTCGATCGGCAACGGAATATTTAAGAGCGCGCGATCGACAGTAACCGCCACCGCCGCAGTCGCGCGCATATACTGCAGCAGATCCTGGCCATAACGGGTGACTACCTGGGGATCAAGGTGCTGGAGTGTTTTCAGCTCATCCATTGTCATGGTCGGTGACTCAGCCAGGCGGCTGGCAATCAACGTCAAATCGTTGTCCTTGGCTACCCAGCTGCGTGGCTTATTGCGGCGCCTGGCTGTTATCTCACGCCAGAGAGCCAATCGTTGTAAACACACGAGAGCGGCATCATTGAGGCGCCAGGCGTTGCTGATGCCGGTGTATGCCAGGTTCCAGTTTGATTCAACTTCGATTTCACGCGCGATACTGAGCTGATCATCACACTCCTGGACAAACCATTCATACATGCCCCGCTCTCTCAACTGAGCCTCGAGTATTTCGCGCAGAGTCAACAAATAACAGACGTCAGTTGCCGCATAGATTTTTTGCGTCTCTGACAAGGGTCGCTTGATCCAGTCGGAACGCGTCTCGTCTTTCGGGATTTCGATGTTGAGTAAATTGCGAACCAGCGCCTGATAGCTGAGACTGAAACCCAGCCCTAGAAATGCCGCCGCGAGTTGGGTATCAAACAGCCGCGCTGGTAGTCGATTCAATGACGTGTGCAATAAATTGAGATCTTCGCTGCAGGAGTGCATGACGAATGTCTGACTTGCTCCCGACACGAGTTCCGCGATGCCCTGATGGGTCTTGATCAAAACCGGATCGACCAAATAACAACCGCGCAAATCTGCGAGCTGGATAAGCCCGAGAATCGGATAAAAGGTATTGGTGCGCATGAACTCGGTATCGATTGCCAGATGCGGGCACGCCTGCAGCTCGGCGCGTAATGCATCCAGTTGGGCTTCATCTTCGATGAGCCTGATCGCGCTGCCATCTGCCGTCTGCATTACATTAGGAATGTTGCATCACCTTGCGGCCGGTGAATGCATGACTCAACGTGCCTCCGTCGACGAATTCCAGTTCGCCACCCACAGGCACCCCGTGGGCAATTCGGCTCACGACTATGCCAAGGGCCAGCAATTGATCGGCAATATAATAGGCCGTGGCATCCCCTTCCACGGTTGAGTTGCAGGCAAGAATGACCTCTTCGATACCACCCTGTTTGACTTTGTCCAATAATTGCACGATCCCGAGCTGTTCTGGGCCGATGCCATCTATCGGCGACAGGTGCCCCATCAGGACGAAGTAGATCCCCCGGAAAGTGCCGGATTGCTCGATCGCAAAGACATCGGCGGGAGATTCCACAACGCAGCAAATTTTTTGATTGCGCGATGGACTCGCACAAATTCGACAAATCGTTTCTTCAGTCAAGGTCCGACACTGAGCGCAATTACCCACATTATCCAACGCACGCATGAGGCTCTCGCTGAGTTTTTGCCCGCCTACGCGATTACGTTCCAGCAGATGCAAGGTCATGCGTTGTGCTGATTTTGGACCCACTCCGGGCAGACAACGAAATGCCTCAATAAGTTGATCTATCAATGGACTGGAGTTCATGCTCTACCTTAGTACCTAGAAGGGAAGCTTGAAGCCTTCCGGCAGCTTCATTCCGCCGGTCATGCTTCCCAGCGTTTCCCGATTCTTCTCTTCAATTTTTCTCACGGCAGAATTTACCGCCGCCGCAATCAGATCTTCAATTACCGCCTTGTCTTCTGTCATTAGTTCATCCGCGATCGCCACACTCTGGACGTCGTGGCGACCGTTCATTTTGACGCGTACCAGGCCGGCACCAGATTCGCCTTCGACCACCTGATTCTGCAATTCCTGTTGCGCCTTCTGGAAGTTCTCCTGCATCAACTTCGCTTGTTTCATTAATTCATTGAAATCAGTCATTACCATTCTCTAATTTAAGTGGAGCAATTGTCTCTTTCGCCAGGGTCCCGGAAAAGTGCTTCAGCAACTCCTGCACATTCTCATCATGCTCAAACTCATCAACCATTTCCAGATGGCGCTCCTGTTTGAGACGTTGACTCAGCATGGCTGGAGTCTCGGCAGACACTTCACCGATCTGAATCGTAGCACTCACACTCACACCGAAATACTCTGCTAATGCCTGGCTTACTTTGGGCTGAATCTCTTCGCTGAAGACTGCACTTTGGGACTTGTCGAGTATAAAGTGCAAGGCCTTGCCATTCACACTCTCGAGTTGGCTATTCGCGAGCACATTCCCGACGATGCCGCCAATCCCAAGTGCCTTGTAGACTTCAAGCCAGCGCACATGGGTGAGAGTTTCGAGTTCGGTCAGATTGTCAGAACTGGCAGAATCGGACGCGGGTTTTGCTGAGGGCATAACCCGAGTGCCTGACTTCTCTGCTGCAGAAGCAGTTTGGTGCGCTGTCTCAGCTGGAGGTCTATGAGTTGGGAGTTCCCGGGTTGCTGGATTGGGAACTGCCGGATTTGAGCTTGCCGGTTTCGTTGTTGCGCGAGATCGAGAGGAAGGCGCAGACGCTGTAGCGATTTCCGGCGATCCAGCGAGAGTCGATGTAGCACGATCGCGTGCTAGATCATCGGGCGATTCAGTCTTTTTTTTTTCGTCGCTCTCTGCGGACTGCGAGTCCGACTGCGAGGTGTTGTCGGTCGTCGGAGCCGCGGTAACTGCCACGTAATTGGGAGAGAACACCATCATTCGCAGCAGCAGCATCTCAAAAGCAGCACGCGCATCAGAGGCAAACCTCAGGTCCTCACGTCCCTTTATCCCTAGCTGGTAATACAATTGCACATCTTCGGCGGTCAACTGCCCTGCCAGATTCTGGATTACCTGTTTATCGCCCATGCTGTTATCGATTGCCTCGGGCAACACCTGGGCCATAGCCACCCTGTGGAGCACCGACATGAAACTGTCCAAGGTCTGTCCGTAATCGGGGGTCTGGTCAGAAAGCGTATCCATCAACGCGAAGACCCGTTTTACGTCGCCGCTACTCATTTCCTCCAGCAGCCGAAAAACTTTTTGCTGTTCAGGAATGCCGAGCATCTCGACCACGCCTTCAACCGAAATCTTGCCCTGGCAATAGGAAATAGCCTGATCTGCAAGCGTCAGGGCATCGCGCATACTGCCACCGGCGGCAGCCGCAATTTGCCACAGCGCCGCTTCTTCTGAGTCAATTTTTTCCTGGCGCAGGATATCGATGAGATACTCAGTAATCGTACCTGGACTGAGGTTTTTCAGGTTGAACTGCAGACACCGTGAGAGGACTGTAATGGGAAGCTTCTGCGGATCGGTCGTCGCGAACAGGAATTTGACATGTGGTGGAGGCTCTTCGAGGGTTTTTAGCAGCGCGTTGAAGCTGTGCGTCGAGAGCATGTGCACTTCGTCAATCAGATACACCTTGAACCGGCCGCGGGACGGAGAGTATTGAACGTTCTCGAGCAAATCTCGGGTGTCCTCAACCTTGGTGCGGGACGCGGCGTCCACCTCAATCAGGTCAATGAAACGCCCTTCACTGATTTCCCGGCACGAATCGCAAGTCTCGCAGGGCGTGGAACTGATTCCAGTTTCGCAATTGAGACATTTGGCCAGAATACGAGCGAGTGTGGTTTTGCCTACACCGCGGGTACCTGTAAACAGGTAGGCATGGTGGAGACGCTGGTGATCGAGAGCATTGATGAGAGACTTGAGGACGTGTGTCTGTCCAGCTACTTGAGCGAAGTTACTCGGCCGCCATTTCCTGGCTAGTACTTGATAGCTCATTTCGTCTTCGTCAATACAGTGTTATTGGCAAGATTGCGGGCTCGAAGTAGCGCGGTACTGGGTGGTAGCTCTTGCCAGCCACACCACGGCACATGAATCAGCTACTACCGTTGCTCCCTTCCGGGCCTGGCGGGGTTCATAACCTATCATTGCGCGGGGACCGACAAGAGATACCATGAAGCATGATAGCACAGACCTCTCTGCGCAGCCGCGGATTATGGGAAATTCTGGGCGGTTAATCAAGCAGGAGCTCGGCAGTGGATTAGTGGCTGGTGTTTGATGGTTTGATGGTTGGTTGGCTGGTTGATGGCTGGTTGCTGCTTTCACTGAACGGCCATGGAGTATCTTGCCAGTCCACGTCGTCGAGCCGAGTTGGGTTTCCTCCAGCAGCGGCTGCCGAGCGGCGCGCATACGGAATTTGGTTTAGCTGATTTCCTCACTCGCCCGGCCGCCTTCTAGAGCGCGCGGTGTGCGCCGCTTGCGCGGCTTTTATTCGAAATTTGGCTTGGCCAAATTCCTCTCCCTGCAGGCCGCGCTGTAAAGCGCGCGATGTGCCCCGCTTGCGCGGCTTTTATTCGAAATTTGGCTTGGCCAAATTCCTCTCCCTGCGGGCCGCGCTGTAAAGCGCGCGGTGTGCGCCGCTTGCGCGGCTTTCGAACCACGAGCGCTCTCGCACCCTCACACTCCACCATAAAAACCGGCTATGCCGGGTTTGTTTATGGCGGTGAGGGAGGGATTCGAACCCTCGATACGTTTCCGTATACACACTTTCCAGGCGTGCTCCTTCAACCACTCGGACACCTCACCTAATTTGTTGTTTGCGCGGGCTGGCAAAAACGGGCGTAACTCTAGCCTAGTGACCGCTGTATTACAAGCTGGCTATTGTCTGGCTAGACGCTCGCTAACCGTATCTGAGGTCACCGGAACCGTACTTCGATAAACATTGATATCAATGCCTCCCCGACGCAGGAAATTCAGCCCGACCCGTAATTCTGCCGGTTGGCACTGCAGGAGGATATCCCTGAAAATTCGCTCGGCACACTCCTCGTGGTAGCCCTGGTGCTGGCGGTAAGAACAGAGATACGTCAACAGGCTGCCTTCATCAATCCTGGATCCTGTGTATCGGACCTCGACGCTCGCCCAATCTGGCTGGCCTGTCACGGGACAATTGGAGCGAAACAGGTCAGAAAACAGCACCTCATCCTCAACAGCCGCGCCTCCGGTTCGTAACAGGAGCGCATCTGGTGCATCGCCAAACTTGCCGAGTTGAGCGCTATCAATTGAACGCCCGGTTCGGCGCTCTAACTGTTGAACCATCTCATCCACGGCACGTAGCACCACTTTGACTTCGGACATGCTGATGCGCGAAAGATCGCTGACAAGAAGATCAATCAGTGTCGCTTCGTCTTTATAGCACTCGTTATACAGCGAATTCAGATACAGCTTGAGTGATTTCGATTCGACTATATGCTCGGAGTCAGAATTGAAGAAAAACTCTGCAATCGCAACGCGGGGTCTGTGGTCAGCATCGAGCCAGGACAATTCATAGGCATGCCAATGATCGACGCCATACATGCGAATTTTTTTCTCGATGTCCAGTAGCGAACGTGCTGGCCAGCGGGGGATCGGATAGAGCAATGAAGGGTCATACCTGTCGGGATACTGACTCTTCTCGCCGAGAGGATTCTTAGCCATATTCCAGTGCCTTCCCTAGCTACGCAGGCCGGTGCCACGGCGCAACAACAGGATGCAGCCAATATACAGACCGATGCTGAAAACAAGCAGAATCACGAAGGCCCATAAGACATTCACGTCGGAGGTTCCCAGAATGCCGAACCTGAAGGTATTCACCATGTAAAAAATCGGGTTCAACGAAGAAACAAACTGCCAGAAAGGTGGCAACAACTGTATCGAGTAAAACACGCCACCAAGGTAGATTAGCGGGGTCAGCACAAATGTCGGAATTATCGAAATATCATCGAAGCTATTCGCAAATAATGCATTAATAAACCCGGCCAATGAGAACACTACGGCAGTCAACAACACCACCGCAATTGTTAGCAGGGGATGCTCGATGCGCAGATCCACAAAGAACAGTGACATCGCCGTGACAATTGCACCGACCGCCAGGCCGCGCGCCATACCACCAACAATAAAACCGGACAGAATCACATAGTTCGGCACCGGTGACACGAGCAATTCCTCGACACTGCGCTGAAATTTGTGGCCGAAAAATGAGGACACCACATTGGAGTAGGAATTCTGGATGACTGACATCATGATGAGCCCAGGCACGATGAATTCCATGTATTGGTAGCCACCCATGTCCCCGATGCGGCGGCCAACGAGATTACCGAAGATCACGAAATACAAACCGATGGTGATGGCAGGAGGCACCAGGGTTTGCAACCAGATTCGCATGAAACGGCGAACTTCGCGTATTACGATTGTTTCGAAGGCGATATATTTGTGATTAAGGAGCATAGTGATTAGGCGTCATTATCTTTGAGTCTGGATAAAAACAATTGTTCCAGGCGGTTAGTCTTGTTGCGCATGCTGGTAACTGGCACATTCTGTTCAGTCAATTTTACGAAGACTTCGTTCACATTTCTGCCCTTGGAAACTGTCACTTCGATGCTGTGCGGATCGACAACACGCACTTCGACGTTTTCCATGTCGAGCTTTAAATCCGGGCTGACGACAGTCCCGGAATCCAGAATGAAAACCTGGGAATCGAGTTCGGCGAGCAGCTTGCGCATGCTCGTATTCTCGATGATCTTTCCCTCATCGATAATGGCAATATTGCGACACAGCTGCTCTGCTTCTTCGAGGTAGTGCGTGGTAAGAATTATCGTTGTTCCCTGTCTGTTAATCTCCGTCAGGAATTCCCACATGGAGCGACGCAATTCGATATCAACCCCGGCAGTGGGTTCATCGAGGATGAGCAGTTTGGGTTCGTGCACCAGCGAACGCGCTATCATCAACCTGCGCTTCATGCCTCCAGAGAGGGAGCGAGACCGGTCCATTCGCTTCTCCCACAAGCCCAGTTTGCGCAGATATTTCTCGCAGCGCTCCGCCGCCAACTTGCGTGGCAGCCCATAGTAACCTGCCTGGGTCATCACGATATCGCGTACACGCTCGAACTGGCCGAAATTGATCTCTTGCGGGACGACACCCAGATCGAGCTTGGTTTCGAAAACGTGCGTATCGACGTTTTTCCCAAATACCTCAACCGTGCCGCCGGTCTTGTTAACGAGCGTAGAAATCACACCGATCGTTGTGGACTTGCCAGCGCCATTCGGACCCAGCAAGGCAAAGAAGTCGCCCTGCTCGACTTCGAGCGAGATTCCCTTGAGCGCGTGGAATCCATTGGCGTAAGTTTTTTCGAGGTCTCTGATTGAAATTGCGATCGTCATGGCCAAATGCAGTAAGTCTGGTTTGAAACGGAGTCGGGCAATCTGGCGCGGGAAACCGTGCCACTGCGAGCAGCGGCAGTATGTCTGTTGTGCCCTGGATTAGCAAATCGGCACCACACGGCACCAGGAAACCCGAAACCAATAAAAAAGCCCGGCAAGCCGGGCTATTAAAAATGGCGTCCCCTAGGGGTTTCGAACCCCTGTTGCCGGGATGAAAACCCGGTGTCCTAGGCCTCTAGACGAAGGGGACAGAGAATGGCCAACAGGCAGCCATTCGAGCGGGGGGCATTCTAAGAATGTTGGCTGATTCAGTCAAGCGATAACTCTAACAAAGCACCTGAAAAACCCCGCGTCGAGGCGTCAGGCAACGCGCAGAGAATGCCAATTCTTTCACTCCCTGCTCGTTCGGCGGGGTGACACAGACACATCGACTCCATACCCCCTCTTTTGCTAGTATGCTGACGAATCCGCGTTTCAATGTCGGTGAGCCCTAATCGCAACTCGCCGGCAGTTTCAGCTTCAGGAATTACACGGCTAATGCTCGCGCTGCTCTCCATTCTGTCTGCCCTCGCCTTGCTCGGCCTTACAGTCTATGCCCTGCACCGCCACCAGACGATGGAGGTTGAAATTACCGTTAATCGCAGCGCTCCACTGCCTCCGCTCGAACCGAATGCGGCGGTACGTCTGAGGCGTCAGGACGCACCGGCACCCAGTCGTGAACCTGCCCGACAGAAGCCTGACACTGCCCGGCCCGCGGCGCCAGCTGCGCCCAAATCTGCCAGTACTGCCGCTTCCTGGCAGGATGAAATTGCGCAATTGAAAGCGGAATCCCGCTTTGCGGAGGCTTACACGTTGTGCCGCCGCTATTTCCCGCTCTGGGGTGCTTACAACCAGTATTGCATGGTGTTGCGGACCGAATTGAAAGCCGCCGGCACTGACCCCGTAAAGTACCCGCAGTTGCTGGAATCACTCTACAGAACTGCGGTGATTGCCGAACTGCTGCATGACAAATCCACTGAAAGCAGCAAATTGACCAATGCCGAACTGCGAAAGCTCGATCTGGATGCCGTCGCGGAACTGCCCTTTCCTTTCACTGAAATTGGCTATGCCCATCTCAGGCTGATACGAAAAGGCGATATTAAACAGCTGGTTGATGCCTGGGGACGGCCTCAAGGCCATGTTCCACCCCGTCAATTTCACGCGGAATGGTGGCAAAAGCAGTTCACTCCGTGATGAGTCTGCAACTCTCAAGCAAGGCTGCACCAGTCTTCTAGGAAGCCGCCAAGTCTACGTATCGCGTGGCCTCCAAGGCCAGCCGCAAATCTTGACCCCTGTTTAGGTCTATGACATCCTGACAAGCTGCCAATGGGCGGTAGTGGTCTGACTAGCCCTTGCGTGAGTCAGCCTCTAGCGCACGGTATACAGGTCGGATGGCGGTGCAGGTAGCACCAGCCGCTATCGACGATACGAGAGAAACTGGTCATGGCGAAAAAGCAACCGGATCCTGACGCTGACACTGTCAGCATCGACAAGAAGTTGATCGAGGAAGGCACACAGCAACTGAATAACGAGATTCGAGTGCTGGAGGCCTGGCTGATAGAGCTGGAGGCCCTGGACAACAGCGACGCCGAAATCATCGCCGCCCGGAAATCCTATAAAGATATGCTACGCAGCCGCAAGGAGATGCTCAGCACTCTGACCAAGCAGGCGAAAATGCAGGCGCTTAATGTCGATTAAGGTCGTGCCGCAACGGATATTCCCACCGCACCCTTTCCTTCCCGAGACCCCAAACTGATGCTGTCCAGAGAACAAGCCATTGCAATGTTGCGCCTGCAATCCGGCATGAATGCCAAAGTGGATCCGAATTGGGTCGCGGCCAAATACCCCTATTTGCGTGCCGTTGTCATCGAAGGTGCGGAGGCGATAGAACACCACGGCTGGAAGTGGTGGAAACATCAGTCAAAGGATCTCCCACAATTGCAGATGGAATTGATCGATATCTGGCATTTCCTGCTATCCCAGATCCTGCTGAACCACTACGGCAATGAAGACAAGGCGCTCGTGTCTTTGCTGGAATTACTGGAGCAGGCCCGACGTCAGACAGATATCGAGTTCGACAACCGCCACTACATCCCGAACAGTCTCGATCTGGTCGCAAAACTGGAACTGCTGATCGCACTGGCCGCAGCCCGTCGTATAGACCTGTCCATCTTTGAGGCGATCATGGCGGATTGCGAGATGGACTGGACCGCGCTCTATTGTCAGTACGTTGGCAAGAACGTCCTGAATTTCTTCCGTCAGGATAATGGTTACAAACAGGGCCACTACCTGAAAGTCTGGCACGGACGGGAGGACAATGAGTATCTCGTGGAAGTGATGGCGCAGCTGGATGCCAGCGACCCTGACTACGCCGACAAACTCTATTCTGCCCTGCAACACCACTACCCGGCCTGAGCCAGGATCGCTATTGATAGAACGCGTTTTCCTTCACCGTATGGTCGGTGATATCACGCACTTCTTTTAACTGTGGAATCTGCGCCAGCAACGCCTTCTCAACGCCTTCCTTGAGCGTGACATCGACCATGCCACAGCCCTGGCAGCCACCGCCGAAACGCAGGATGGCAATATTCTCATCGTAGATTTCTTCGAGGGTGACATTACCACCATGGGCGGCGAGACCAGGATTGATCTCATTGTAGAGAATGTAATTGATGCGATCGGCGATGGAACTGTCGTCGGAAAGTTTCGGCAAGCGCGAGTTAGGCGCCTTGATAGTGAGCTGGCCACCCATGGAGTCCTTGGCAAAATCCACTACCGCGTCTTCCAGGAAAGGTATACTATGCAGGTCGATAAAGGCCTTGAATCCTTTATACTGTTTCACCTCGTCGTCCGCTTTCTCTTCCCCAGGACGACAAAAAGATATGCAGGTCTCCGCCTTGGGCGTGCCCGCATCCA
>Ga0222714_10001762_pt1 | contig 24051 bp, 29 predicted proteins | sample C33_3DmetaG_FD_165048 | JGI IMG/M metagenome (GOLD analysis project Ga0222714, IMG submission 165048) | Estuarine water microbial communities from San Francisco Bay, California, United States - C33_3D | ecosystem: Environmental > Aquatic > Marine > Unclassified | place: USA: California...
AACGAGAAAAATCAATAAATTTATCAATTGTTTTTTCATGTTTAAAATCAATAAGTTATTGATCCTTTGAAATCAGTAGGTTAGGCTGCCTCAGCAAGAGCCTTACCAAAGTGAACAAGTAGGATTCGGTTAAGCTGACGCTTGGTCTGCTTGTCAATAAATCCCTTGGTCAGATTCCTATCCGACACGTTACCGTTATGACGTTTGCTCAACGAATCAAACCACTGGTCATCATCGTCAGTGTCATTGATTGTACCAGTGCTCGAGATGTAGAAGTAGTCGTTATAGCCATACGTCGTCGAATGTAGGAACTTATTCTTACGGTACTTCGACTTCAAAGCGCTATGATGTGTCTTCCAATCAAGATTGCCATAAGATGTTACATCATGTGAAGTAGCATTGTAGAGGAATGAAGTACTGTCGGCCAAGTAGTAGCCAATGTACCGAGCACCAGTGACCTTGCGAGCTATCTTCAGAAGATGGTAGGTCGAGAAGCCGGCACTACACTCACCAGGTCTAATAATATAACGAGTACCACTATGATGAGTGATTAAGCTCGGAACTTTACAAGCACGGTTGATATAACCATCATTCATACCGCCATAAGTGCTACGATCCATCCAGAACAAAATGTTATTGGAGTGGTCATCATCACCATCAGTTAAGAAGATGTTGACCATGTTCTCGATGTTGTACTTTGCGACAAACTCATTGCTGATCTGCTGAGATAGAACAACAGCTTCATTCAACGGAGTAGCAGAAAGCTGCTCACCTATCTTCTTGATGTCTATGGAGAAGTATATTTGGTTATACTTCAGGTATTCTTCACGCGATGATTTCGAACGACTTCTATGAAGGATACAATTTGCATCATAGAAGGCTTTCAGCATGAGAATGTTGTTGAACGCAGTCTTATAATCACGAGCATTAAGCTCGCTCGAGATGTACTCCTTCAAGTGGAAGTTGGCCTTCATCTTAAAGGCACCAAACTTAATATCACTGCGGATAGTACCAAACTCAGGGTCAATGTTGTTTCGGATAAAATCCAAAGAAACACATGCATCCGTAAACCCGTAAACGCGGAATGGAATGTTAACCTTCTTACAGAACTCAGAGAGAATAAGAATCTGGTTGAACACACCATTAATGACACCTGACATCGAACCAGATAGATCCATGTACATAATCATTCCATGGTTCTTACCTTCAGGGAAGCTCATTACACGCTTGAAGATATCATCCGAAAGACGATACTTGTGTAAACGCGAGACATCAATCTTACCAGTCTTCGAGATCTTACCACGATTCAACATACGAGCATTCTTACGCATTTCAAACTCCTTGATCAGAAAGTTGATATACGATTGATTGTCGTTACGGTACTCAGCATGCATGTGGTTCAGCATCTCGTCGTAAGATGCAAACGGAGTGGTGTCTGAGGAGTATAAGTTTTTGCTATGTAGCTCAACTGAGTTGTTGAACATCTCTCTAGCACCAGCATCAATAAGAGGGCTCAGCTTACTGGCAGAAACAACATACTCATCGAGCTTATATTTGCCAATCGTAATCGAAGCTGAATTACCATCATGGTGATGGCGTTCAGTTGACTTGGCTTTAGTGAACATCTCGCTTTCCATCTTGCGGAAAGTTCTGTCGGTTTGAGAAGGGGCAACAGATTCGGAGGAATCTGTGTCTTCTTGCTCGTCCTCGCTGCCTGTTGCGTCAGCAGCTTGTGCCTGTCCACCACTCTCTGGCGATTCGGATTGATCCTGGTTATCTCCAGAAGTCTGGTTATCGCCAGTGACCATACCCTTGACGCCACCTTCCTGCTTTGCCTGGCCTTGCTGCTCTTTGTTCTTCTTGGCCTGCTTGCCGATCAGCTTCTTGGCAAACGCAACAACTTCGTCCCAGGTCTCAAGCGAGTAGGCCTCTTCAACAAGAGCCTTCTCTTCGTCATTGAAGTCGACAAGAATATAGGCACCAACCTTTGCCTCAACATTCAGTCTGTCGATGAAGTCCATCTCCTTGATTCGAGATTGGAGATCTTCACCAAAGAAGTTCATGTTGACAAGCTTCTTATATGCTTTGGCGAACGACTTGCGGAGTCCAGGATACTCAGCTTTGATCTTACGCTCGATGCGAATATCTTCGATCACGTTGAGATACGTTTTCAACGTCTCGTTGATCTCACCGTTCTCTTGAATTGCTGAGTGGAATCCTTCAGCAGGAGTCTCTCGAGCGTGGCCGACCTCATGACCCTCGAAAAGATCAAGAAGATCTTCGTCAAGATTTTTAATCAGAGGGATGTGGATCGTTCGGCTCTTCAGATCGAAGAACGCGGTTGGATACTTAGCCGAGTACTGAACAGATAAGTTCTCGGTCGCCAGCAGTCGTGCAAGAGCAGACTTTTCGTTAAGCTTAGTGTTCAACATATACGGGTATTATACGCACATCCGCAGGAAAGGCAACAGGTAAAATCAGGAAGTTATAACTCCTTGATTTATAAGGACCTGTAACTTGTTGATTTACTTAGTTAAAATCGAACTTACCAAACTTATCGGAGTTACCAGAAGGTTCGTACTGGGTGCTGTAGTGCGAACCAGGAGCATCCATGATATTCTGCTGAGCACTACCTTCTACATCATAGAGCTTCATCTTGCTCTTATCCACACCAATAACAAATCGCTTGAACTTCGTTGGATCGCTATAACGATTCTTTAACTGCTTAACCATGATCTGGCTCAGCTTATCCAACTCCTCGGTTGCAATAAGAGCAATCATAATATCGGCTGTAGCAGGGAGACCAAACGACTCTGAAGTATCTTCTAGTCCAACATCAGTACTTGTAAATCCTGTTCTATTAGTCTGAGTAGCTGAGACAATAGGGACATCAAACTCTACCCCAAGGCCTCTCAGCTCTTCAGCAATAGCTTTAACATAGGTATAGGAATTGACATTAGCACCAGCCTTCAATCTAGATGAACTACAAATGTTTAAGTAATCAATATAAATGATATCGGGCTTGAAGTTTCTCTTCAATCTCAATTCATTCAATAGGTGTCTAAAGTTTGCACTACCGGCGGATGCAGTAGGATATTCTTTAATAATCAACTTACCAGTAGTCTTATTTCTAAATCTTTCAATCTTCTTTTGATAGGCATCCTTAGTAAGGACAGCAAGCTCATCCAATGTAACATCTAGAAGATTAGCATCAATTCTTTCAGCAATCTTCTCTTCAGCCATTTCCATAGTAATATAAAGAACATTATGGCCTGAAGATAGATTGTGGGCAGCCATATGGCACATTGCCAACGACTTACCAACACCAGTACCAGCAAGGATAATGTTTAGAGTCTTACGAGGAAGGCCGCCCTTAGTAATCTTGTTCAAGAAATCAATATCGAAGGGAATTCTCTTCTCCTTCTTATGATAGTTCTCGAAACGAGAAGCAGAGTCTTCTAGGAAGTCATGTCCGATATGTTGATCGAAAGACACAGCCAGGGCATCCGAGAGTAGTTTTGGAATTGTTCCTCTACTCTGTTGCTCCTTCTTATCATCCATGATTTTAATCGAATCCATAATGGCATTGTAGATTGCCTTGTCTTGACAAAACTTTTCTGTATTGTCTAATAGCCATTGTTCGTCAACGGCTGGATTCGTTCCTATCTGCTTGATACACTCCTTAGCTTGATCGTAGGTGGTCTGACTCAAGCCTTTTTGCTCATCAAGATCTACACTAAGGACGGCCTTGTTTGGAATCTTATTATACTTGTCTACAAATTGCTTTACTAATTGAAAGATAGCTTGCTGCCCCTCATCAGCAAAGTACTCTTTACGCAAGAATGGGAGAGCCTTTCGTGAAAACTCTTCCTCTTGAACCAATGCAGACAAAATATAATTTTCAATCATACAACTTCTTCAGCAATACCTAATATTTCAGCAAGCACTAACAAAACACCAGCTAGTATAACATACTGCCCAATAAGAACAGCACCAGCTAGAATACGAAGACTACTCTTCGCCAAGCTCCACTTCAAGTGACTCTTCGGATCCGGATGCTCCATAACTAAACTCCTTCTTTGCAGCTTCATCAATAGCTTTCAAAACATCTTCTGTATAAAACTTTTCTGGATTCTCTAGAATGTTCTTACCAAACACCTTAGATCCATCTGGCATCTCGTAGCGAGTAGATACTTTCTTAAAGATACCATACTTCTCAGCTAGGTCTAGTAGACCATAGTAGCGATCAAGACCAGAACTATATGTCAATAAACACTCTACCTGAGCATTCTCCTTAGAGAGTCTTGACTTATACATCTTGACTTTAATAATGTTACCAACCACTTCGTTATCAACCTTTTCCTTTCTCTTTGATAACATAGCAATAGTAGAAGCAGCATACTTCAAGCCAGTACCACCAGAGATCTCATTCATTGGAACATAAGAACCAACAACAGCATAGACATGGTTAGTTACCAACATTGGTACCTTATACTTTGCACACTTCAAAGTAAGGACTCTAAATGCAGCCTTGATGACCTGACTCTTAGTCATGTCTCTAGTATCTTTACCCTCAAGCGAGTCAGCCATTTCTTTAGAAGTCGATAGCATACCAAGAGAATCTAGAACCATCATCATAGGAGGACGGTCACTTTCTTCTGTCTTGCCATATGCTTCTAAGAACTTTAGAGCGTGTTCTCTAAACTTCTGAATAGTATCAGGTTCGGCAATGATTACTCGCTTTGTATCAATACCACGAGACTTCATCATATCTCTAGTGACAGCAGCCTCAGTATCATAATAGATGACACCAGCATCTGGATTGCTATCTAGGAAGCTCTTTACAATACCAAGAACAAAGAAAGTCTTACCAGTAGCACTCTCGCCAGCAAAAGCAGTTATCTTGTTATTAGGAACGCCACCAAAGATTGACCCACTAAGAGCAGCATTGAGGGAATAAGAACCACTATCAATGCTCCCTGTGAACTCAGCACTGCCAGCACCGTCCTCCGCGATAGATGTATCTTCATCTTTAATCTCTTCAATCAAATTACGGAAAAATTTAGACATAGTCACCTCTGACTTTACATTTTCATTACAGATTTCTTATCTATTACTATACTACTTTTCTTAAGTTTTTTCAACTCTTCAATTCTTTTTCTGCGATCTGTTTCCTCATTAGCTTTGGTTAACTTGAAGTTAGCTGCTATGAGAAGAATGACAGCGAGAGGGTCAAAAACCAATATAAGGATAATAATAACCAAGCGTACAGCGCTATCAAAGTGGCTTTCGGCATCAGATCCATAAACTAACTCCGCAATGTACTTTAACGGACCAACCTCAACTTCGATCTTCCTGACTTCCGACTCAAGTTTGTTTTTCTTGGATTTAAGCTCTACAAGCTCTTTCTCAACAGCCTTACGTTCTTGCTCTAGCTCTCTACGTTCACCATCCAACTTTCTTTTCTCTTGAAGACCCTTCGTGACAGACCCAAGCTCGATATACTTAACTAGAGTATTATCAATGTTTTGTATTTGCTTTTCAACAAGAACCTTTGTATTTGTCTTAGATTCAATTGTATCACTTAGAGTCTGTAATTCAGAACTTATATCAGATGTCATCGTTGCGGATGTTTCTAAGTGAGCCTTTGATAAGTAACCAAAGATACCCATCGATGTAATAAACATTAAAATAACAACTGCAACTGTTAGATAGTACTTGATTAGCTTAGGGGCTTCACCCCAATTTCTATATAACCAACTGGCGGCAACTAACTTACCAAGCTCTAGAGCAGAGCCCATCAGCACAATAGAAAAGAATGCGCCACTAAAGATGGCAGCCAGGCCTACTATAGAATAGTAGGCGGCAACACTGGATAGGATTAGCGCAACAGCTAGGACTAGGTAATCAAGAAGCATCTTTGGCTATTGTGAAAAGCTTCTCTAACTCAGACTTAAACAACTTCATCTTATCAACTCTGTTTGGCCAATAGATATAGTTCTTGTCTGGATTCAACATTAGATTATTGATTAATGGTGTGATCATTTGTTCAATCTGCACCACTGTATCTTTATACAGCTCAGCATTGGATGCCTGTTCATCTAATAGCTTTGAAAGTTCTTCTGTTTCCTGCTCAGCTCCCGTGAGCTTCTTTAGCTCATCTTCGTCAACTGCGCTGAAACCAAAGTCAAATGTGTAACCTTTTTGCATAGTAGCACCTTATCCAAACATATCTTCCAATGTCTTTTGTTTACCAATTGTCCAACCAACATTATCAACAATTGTCTTCATTGGCTCAATGAATGACTTTTCAAATTGTGTGTCATGGTCAACATATTGATCAATGTTAAATTGTTTAGGCAATGCACCAGGTGATGATATAACATTTGTTGATAAAGGATTAGGGGTTCTTAGATATGAGAACTTAACTTTATCACCATCCTGGATCTTTGAATACTTTTTGTCAAGACCTAGTTTATTTATCTGATTGTTGTATACAAGAGCACCTCTTACATGGATTGGAATGGACTTCCCACCAAGTGAGTGCTTAGAGACTCCCTGACAACTTCTAGGGAATGCTACATCCTCAAATGGTAATGTTTCAAATCTTTCTCTGAAACTATCAACATAGTCCTCAAATTCATTCCTTGTACCATTCATAAGAATGTAAAGAGCTTGTTTAATTGCTTCCTTGATTACAGCAGGAGTGGAAGATTTGACGGCCTCAATGCCTTTCATCTTGAGTTTAGGCTTCTCATACTGGACACCCTCTTCGTTATACACATTGAGGATATATCTCTTCTTCGCTACCCAGATGCCCTTATCTGCAATTGACTCCCTCTTCATTTGCATACGTTGACTATAGATCAACATATGTTCGCCTAGCTCATCATAACTCTTCTCGATGAATGGCTGGAAGACTTCTTCACAAGCCTTATCAAGCATTCTCATTACCTTTTCATTATCAGGTAATTTATCACCATACACTTTATCTACAAACTTATCTAGAGTAATGTAGAGTGAGTCAGTATCGACAGCAATAACATAATCAACTTCTGATGTCTTTAGCATCTGGTTAAGATAATGATTCATCTTATCCTGCATCCATCGAATCGATACTTGGCCTGATAATGTGATTGCTTCAGCAAGATCAGTATCAAAGAATCTAAAGTAGATATTAGACAAAGCACCATAACAGCTATTCAGCTGAATCTTCTTTGCCATCTGCATATTGTTATACTGAATATATTTCTTCTCATCCTCAGGGTCTTTAGATAGCTCATACTTTTGCTTTGCTTCAAGCATCATCTTCTTATAACGCTTTCTATCATTAAAGACCTTTTCCATCAGTGCTGGTAGGAAGCCAAGCTTATCCTTTCTATACATTGTGCCATTAGCACACAAGGTTAGCTCTCTGCTCTTTGCTTCATCCCTTGCCATCTGGAAAGCACCAGTATTCTCTAAACAGTCTTCTGGCGTTAAGTATACTTTCTCAACCTTTGTATCAGGCGAGATGTTGTATTGCATGATCAACGATGGGTATAGAGATGTCAAGTCAAATGAGACAACATACTTATAGAGACCTGGCTTTGGATCCTTGACGTATGCGCCTTGGATCGGATCATCCTTTTCAATCTCTCCATTAGTAGAGAGAGGAACAACAACACCTCTATCAATCAAGTAGTTGTGGATAATCATATCCCACATACGTACCGTCTTTAGAGTGTCAATATAATCAACCTTAGCATCATATGCAATAGCAAGTACCTGGTCGATAAGTTTCATCTTATCATCAATCTTTGATACGAGAGTAACGTCGTGGATGTTATACTCTATGAACTTTTGGAAGTCATGTTTATAGAGATCAAACAGACTTTCGTATTCCGAATAGTCAATCTTCTTCTCACCAAGCTCAAGGTGAGCAATATGGTTTAGAGAATAGCTTTCAGTGTCGGAATACGTAAACTTTCTATACAGAGCAAGATAATCAAGGATTGTACACCCTCTGATTGTCTTTGCTTTCGTTACCTTATCTGATACTCTAGATGGTATCTCTCTATCTTCAATGATTCTCCATGGCGATAGTTTCTTAACCATCTTACCACCATCATTGAACACTCTATTGATTCTGTTTACGAGGTATGGCATATCGAACGCTTCAACGTTCCAGCCAGTAATGATATCTGGATCTACAAGTGGCGAATCCCAAAGAGTGAGGAACTTTATAATCAAGTCCCTTTCATCTTTACACCTTGCAAAGTGAATGTTCTTTTCAGTTGGTACATAGTCGCCACAACCAAACGTGTAGTACTGCCCCTTGACTTTGATCGTAATTGCTGTCAGTTCTCTGTCAGCTAGTTCGATGTTAGGGAATCCTTGGTCTGCAGCAACCTCAATATCGAGATAAACTATATTGATCTGAGTTGCATCGTATTGAATATCACCAGGATAGTATTCGTGGATGAATGGATAGATCAAAGAGTTTCTGTTGGTCATCCCATAGAGCTTCTTGTTCTCAACATCCCCATATGTGTCCATGTACTCTTTCATTGCATACATGGAATCGAAGTCGAGCTTTTCAACATTGTGATTATCGATTGTCTTGAAGCCAGTGTTTTGCTTATGTGTGCTTTCAAAACAAAATGGTTGGTAGGCCACCTTGCTCTGTACTCGGCGACCGTTCTCATAACCACGTAGGAGAATATCATTCCCCTTGACACTTACATTAGTATAGAACTTCATAAACTATATTATAGAGGAAAAATGATTAACAGTCAACGTATTGAACAAATTGTTTTGCTGACGCTTTCCATGTGATATGTTGAACAGATTCTGTAGTACGTTCCCTATCAATTGTTAGGCATTTCAGTACAGCTCGCTCAAGGTCCTCACTGACATATCCATTAACGCCATTGACTATCTGGTCAATTGGTCCAGTGACTGGGTATGCAGCAACAGGGGTACCACATGCCATACTTTCAAGAATTGTTATGCCATATGTATCAACCTTACTTGGAAACACACAGACATCAGCTGACTGATAGTACTTCGCTAATTCTTTACCAAACTTATAACCAACAAATTCAACATTGGGATACATTTGCTCAAGTTGTTTTCTATATGGACCATCACCAACTACAATCTTTGTAGAGCCACCAATTTCTAATCTACAAAAGTCATCTATGTTTTTCTCTTTGCTTACTCGTCCAACGTACAAGAGAACTGATCCAACATTAGATCTCTCTTTATATGTAAAGTGATCATCATACCCTTTACCGAGTACCACTGTATTCCATTGTTTGTTTTCATCAGCATTAGATTTGGAAGAACATATAACAACCTTTGAATTCTTATGGAACCAATTGAAGTACCATTTTGTAAGCACTGTCGGTATACCAAGCAATTCTTTTATAAACTCTGGAAACTTTGTGTGGTAGGCAGTGGTGTATTGATAGTTTAAATTTGTCAGTGCTCTTCTTGCTCTAAGACCAAGCGATCCCTCTGTTGCGATATGGAACTTAACATGGAACCCTTGCATGTTCCAATCGAGCCTTCTTGTATAAAGAATGTTCCTCATTTTTCTATATGAGCACTTTGCCCAGGGTATGGATTTGTAGAAGGGTATATCAACCCACTCAAACATTCCTGGGTGGATAACATCAACACTATAACCATCTGGAAGATTGTTGATAATATTTTCGTATGTTGTGACTACACCACTTACTTGCGGCGTCCATGCATCTGTGATTAAGATGATCTTTGTTCTAACCAATTGATTATTTCCCATCTTCCATCCATATGTTCTACCAATGCAGTGCAGCTCTCTACCCAATCACCATCATTCATATAGTCGAAGCCATTAATAGTTTTGATTTCGGCTCTATGGACATGACCACAAATAACACCATCCGCTTTCTGCTTTTTGCAATAATCTGTGATTAAGTCTTCAAAATTATTTACATACGACACAGCTTCTTTTGTTTTATTTTTTAAGTAGGCACTTAAACTCCAGTATGGAAGATTCAACCAACTGCGTACCTTTGCAACACCAACATTTACTGAAAGAAGAATATTATATAGTACATCACCAAGATGATACAACCACTGAAGCCTTGTTCTCAAGACACCATCAAATAAATCGCCATGAATAACAAGATACGTCTTACCATTCACAGCCTTATACTCACAACTATTTACCAAATCTATACTTCCAAAATGAATGTCATATGGAAGGAGTGTTCTGAATGTGTCGTCGTGATTGCCAGCAACGTAGGTTACTTTTGTTCCTTTCTTTGAAGCTTTAAGAATCTTTCTCACCACATCTGTATGTGATTGAAGCCAGTAAAACTTACGCTTCAGTCTCCAAAAGTCAATGATATCACCAACTAAGAATAGGTTGTCGGAGGTATTATGTTTCAAGAACTCACATAACAAATCAGCTTTACTTCCTTTTGATCCTAAATGAACATCAGATATAAAAATTGATTTGTAATGCATATCTCCTCCTCGTTGCATATTAGTATTTAATGGCAGAGGAGATAATTTTAATAAAAAATTAATATTAGCTATTAGCCGCTAGTATCAATAAAATTATTGATATGCCAATAGTTGAAGTAAGTATACAGTATAGTAAAAGTGAGTATGGACTTTCAAAAAAAGAGAGGGACCGAAGTCCCTCTCCTATCTTTCTTATTCTAACTCTCATGTTAGAACTTGAACTTAACGCCAAGTTGCATTGCCCAGCGTGATTCACCACGATTGTCTCGTAGAGTAAGATCACGAACATCCGATTGGCGGAAGTCGTAAACATACCTGCCTGATGCATCAACACCAGCGAATCGAGCAACACCAAAGGCACCTGGGAATCCGACTTCTTCAATCTTACCCCAGTCCTTGTTGATCATGTTACCGACATTCATTACATCGAGCCACACCTCACCCTTCATGTCACCATAAACTGGCAACTCTTGTGAGAAGCGAAGATCAACAGTGTGTACCCAAGGAGCATTGTTGCCATTGACTTCCGCGATGCCACCAGCATGCTTTGCGAGTTCCTTGTTTGAAGCAAGGTAATCGAAGAATGCTTGTTCCATAGCAGCGCCACCCTTGAATACAACTTCACCCTTATTTGGAACATAGAATGGATCGTTTACACGACCATCACCATTCATGTCGTTGACAAAGGTGAATGTGTATGGCTTACCAATACGACCTTCATAGAACAAACCAGCGCTCGAGAGAAGATCACCGAAGAACTTCTTACGATAACTGACTGTTGCAGTGAAACGATCCTTGATAGCATATACAGACTTCTCGGCAACGTCAGCATTTGGATCAACACGAACTGCGTTGTTCCAGTTTGATGCTGCTTGCGAAGATGTCAAAGTATTGACTTCAGTTGCTTCTGTGTAGGTGTAACCAACGTTCCAGTACCAGTTATCGTCTTGTGGTCCTTGGAGCGAAACAGTCAACTGCTTACCATTCCCCTTCGAGGTTGGTAGAGCAATTGTTGAATCAACACCAAAGTCCTTATTACGGTTGGCATATGCTTGTGAACTTGAACCAGTGAACTTCGTAGGATCAACAGTTGACCAATACATTGGTCGCAAATTGCCATTATAATCAAACATAACAACATTGCTACTGGTTGGTGCTCCCAAGTTTGGCTTCACATAACGGATACCTTGATCAACTTCAGTTATTACAGTCTCAACGCTGGCAACGAGACCATACCATGGCAACTCATGATCAACAGCGAAAGAAACTTTCCATGCTGCTGGGAGTTGTAGATCTGGACTCAAGAAGTCAACGTTACCACCAAGTCCTGGTGGAGGACGAACTCCTGGCTGATTGTTTGGATCTGCGCTGAAGAGAATTCCATTCTGTAATGCACGTGTATCAAAGATTGCTCCTTGAGTAACATTGTTATTGCTGAAAGGATTGCTCAACCACACGTTAGCAGCGATACCTTGGAACAAGCCAACGCCACCACGAACCTGTGTCTTGCGATCAGACCATTCTGGTTGCCAGTTAAAACCAACACGTGGTTGGACAAGATAGTTACCATCAACTGTTGAATCGTTTGGTAAACCAAAGAAGTTAGAGGCAAGCGCATTATAAGGTGGCTTGTCACCAACGATTGGCATATCAACACGAACACCAGCAGTTACATTCAACGTTGGGCTAACAGTCCAAGTATCCTGTAAGAACACAGCAGCATTCTCTAATGTCCAAGCAGCAGCACGGCTGTTTACATCACCATTGACTGGATAGAAAAGGTTGTAAACTGCTGGCGTACCTGCACGGAACGCATCGATGCCATAGAACTCATAGTAACCAAACTGATCACGACCAAACAAGTTGAAGATGTCACGTGTTTCATACTCAGCACCGAACTTAATTGCATGGTCGCCAACTGTATAAGTTGCAGCAGCGAATGCATTAATTGTTTCAGTTTCGAGAATGTTCACATGACGGAAACGCTCACTACCAATCCAGATGCTATCTGCACCAGAACATGAAGAACTGTTCAAGCAGATACGAATGGCTGGACGTGGATCACCAATATCCCATAGGGATGATTGATTTGCCATGCTGAGTGACATTTCTGTTGAAAGATTGTCTGACCAATTGCTATACAAGTGACCAACAACGCTTTCAAACTTCTTGTTATTTACATGCCAGTAACCTGACAATGAAAGATCGCGAGCACCGATGTTACGGAGATATGGATCACTTTGCTCAGTGCGATTCAAACGCAAAGCAGCACGATGATCGTCATTGATATTCCAGTCAAACTTGACCATAATATCTTCGATCTCAGTGTTCAATGCTCCAGGTGGTTCAAACGAGCCAGCATCAAACTTCCAGACATCTTTAGCAATGGCTGCAACTTCAGCCAACTGTGCTTGTGTGATACCTGTTACGATTGTTGATGCATCAGAACCAACTGGACCAAATGTTGGAGCAAGCGCCGCACGTTCAAACTTTTCGTATGAACCAAAGACGAACAACTTGTCTTCAATGATTGGACCACCAAAAGTTAGACCAAGTGTTTCTTCTGAATCGAAACCCTTGAACTTTTGACCATTGCGCTTACCAACCCAGTCAGCGTCACGAGTAATGTAGTAGGCAGTGCCTTTCCATGTATTCGTACCACTCTTAGTTACAGCATTGATGCTTGCGCCAGTGAAACCTGAGCGAGCAACATCGAAGTCTGTAAGAGCAATGTTGATTGATTCGATTGAGTCAAGAGGAATTGACTGACGATCAGTTGGTAGATTGTTTGCTTCAAGGCCAAACGCATCGTTGGTGCTTACACCGTCAATACGAATATTGTTGAAGCGAGTGTTTTGTCCACCTGCTGAAATTTCACCACGCTCTTTATCCGTTTGAGCAATACGAGGATCCGTTCTTACGAAGTCCTGAATATTTCTACTAATGGATGGGAGAGCAGCAATTCTCTCACTACTAACTACAGTACCTGTACCAGTACGGGCAGCATCAAATACTTCATCTGCTCTGCCTGCCTGGACAACAACTTCAGCTAGTAACTCAGCTACTACGTTGAGGTTAGCAGTGTCACCTAATTGGAGATATTGATCATCCAATACAGCAACTACATTACCATCGATACGAACTGTTAACTTGTATGGACCACCAACACGTAGACCCTTTAGGTTGAATCTACCATTTGTGTCAGTGACCGTCTTAGTGACAGTGTTAGATGGAACGTGAACTAACTCAACGGATGCGCCACCTTTAACTAATCCTTGTTGGTCAACAACTTGACCTCCGGCGGTGGCGGATGTGACTTGGGCATATGCTGGCGAACCAGACAACGTCACGATTGATACCGCGAATGCGGCTAGTAGAGAAAAGAGAACTCCTCTACTATTTCTGCCCTTAACATGTACATCGTTCATAATTTCTCCTTTCGTGATGTAACAAGATTCAATAGGCGTAGATTCTTATTTAGAAAAGTGTACACATATTTTATGTGTTTGTCAACTAAATTTAATAAAATATTAAAGGAAAGGGGGCAGTTAAGCCCCCTTTCTATTAGTTACTTGTCTTCTTCAACAAGTAGTTCAGCCTTGGATTCAATTGCTCGTTTACCAATTGAAATCTTCCTTGGCTTTTGCTCTTCAGGTACCACATTCTCAAGTTGGATTGTCAAGATACCATCTGTCAAATTCACTTCACGTACAACAATAGTATCAGCAAGAACAAATTCACGAGCAAAACTGCGACCAGCAATTCCCTTCACGATATACTCACGCTCATCCTTTTCTGGCTTCATGCCAACTACAGATAGCCTGTTCTTTGAGGCCACAATCTCCAAATCCTTTTGATTGAATCCGGCTACAGCCATCTCCAATTCATAATTGAAGTCGTCCTTCTTAACTAGTGAGTATGGTGGGAAGTTGTCATTGGTTCTGGCTACGTTGGCTGCATGTTGAAGAACCTCAAATGCTCTATCAAAACCAACTGTATGATTGTGCCAGGTACGATCGATGTGATCGAATAGACTTAGTGTTTGTCTAGTCATAGTTATCTCCTTTAATAAGCGAGTTAAATAAAAAACGCAGGCCCATAATGGCACCTGCGTCTGTATTTATAATAGATTTTGGTTAGAAAGTCAACTAGCTGCCGGTAATCAATTCAAGCACGCCACCATTCTGTTTGAAGCCTTCCACAAACACGTGATGAGTATCGCCAGAACGCTTAATACATTGATCAGCTGCTCGCCAAAGATCGAGCCACGACAAGTCGCCTTCTGGCAATGTTACTTCAACAGGCTCGCCAAAATTGTCTGAGTAGACCATCGTTCTTCCTTTATAAGGAGAGAAGTCTTCCACATCCCACACACCATCGTACAACGACCACATACTTATAAATCCATTCGCCTCTTTGATCTCATAAAAACTCATATGCTTTGCCTCGTACTCATAGTGTACCATATTAACCTACCTTGTTGCCTTCGCCAGCCAAGATGTAACTATACACAGGCCAAGCAGCCATGTCCTTTCGTTTGGCAGCTTGCACTTCACGAATAAACGTGTCCTTCTTAGCTCTGCTGCTCACTCCCTTATTGATGAGCTCAACACAGAACGTCTTAACCTCATCTAACGAGACATTAGGACTTGCAACCATCTCGCCAAGAAGCTTTTTGAAGTCTTCACCAATCAAATCGTGTTTCAACTTACTCATTATGCTACTTCCTGTTGTCGCTCGATAAAGTACTTTCGGTCACCAACGGTCAAGAGAAGATTTCTTGCTCGTTCAATTCGCTCTACAAGATCGTAGAGGTCTTGTGATGTTAGGCTATCACCTTCGTTTGCCATTACACTACTAGCAGTAGCGATGATTGTGTTAGCCTCTTCTAAAAACTTTTGCGTCTGTATTGGATCGAACTTCTGAAACATACTTACCTCAAGAAAAGAAAAAGGAGGCTAGCACAACGCTAGCCTCCGTAGCCATTAGGCCTTCTTGAACACTCGCGAGTAGTAGTAGTACGTATTGGCGTAAGTGATCTTGAGTTCGTCCTGAACAGCCTTCAGCATCTTCTCTTGCGAGAGACCCTGAGTGGTCATGTCCTTGAACATCTCGAGAGCACGAGCACGCTTGGCGTTGTTAGCACCCTTTGCACGCTTGGCCTTAGGAGCAGCTGCAACAGGAGCAACAGTCTTGGCCTTAACAGTCTTAGTCACAGCAGCTGGAGTCTTGATAGACGCAGCTTGCTGACTATACAAGTCTTCGCCATCCGACGGATTATCCGACTGATACTTAGACATCTTAGCAAGAACAGCTGAGTTGGACAAGCCACCAGCGATCAACGTCTCAGCAGCTACAGTAGCACGCTCGACCTTGTTCAACGGAAGGTTCGTAACAGTCAGCTGACCATCATTACCAGGAATAGAAATAGAAGCCATAATATAAATCCTCAATCAATCAACGTTAGTTCCGAACCGAAGTTCGGTATTGGTCAGACCACCCAACCAATGCGAGCAGTATACGCTACCGGTCGTGTAGGGTCAACTGCTAATTCCCTTCAAAATCAATAAGTTACAAGTGTCTTAAAATTCCTAATAAAAACGCGGAGTTACAACTCCTGTAGAATCAAGGAGTTACAACATCCGCGTGGTTTTGTCGTAATAAGAGTCATTTCTTATTACGAATATACCCTGTTCTTACAGGGTAGTGGCATGCATCTAAACGGGTCTCGTTCAGATGCCAGATTAGGCCTTCTTCTTACGAATCTTCTTAGCCTTGGCTGCTACCTTACCAGCAGCCTCAGTTGCTTCTGCCTTTACTTCTGTTGCTACTTCTTGGGCAGCAGCAACCAAGTCCTTGACATCAACAACGCCGTCATTGTTAAGATCTGGCTTCTTATAAAGCTTCCAGATTACCCAACCAGCAACAGCAAGTAGAACTAATACTAATAACGTACCCATGTTTATCTCCTTTGTTTACTATTTGACTTCTTATTCGGCTTCATCGCTTTCGTTCGCATTGTCATCACCTTTCTTCGATCTACCAATATTGTACTTCGTGACTAACTGCCATTCATTCTTCTGTTTGAATGGAATGACTTTAATTAGTCTCATAGGGGCAACTGGTTCTTTAGTCTTTTCAGGATCTACTAATGCAACAAGACCCCAATCGGAAAGTAGATTGACAATTGTATTGCGGCGGGCAACATCATCGTCAGTTAGAGACGAAGGTCTACCGTCTAGAGCAAAAAGCTCTTTGAAGTGTACAATGTAGTACTTTCCCTTCTTATGGAGTATGTGGCAAGACTGGTATAGTGTCTTGTTCTTTTCGGATGCAATACCGATTCTGGTTAGTGTTTCTTTAACCTTCAAGAAGTCATCATTTTGCTTTAGAGTGACTTCAATAAAACTGTCTACTGTAATCATCTGTTCGCTCCACCTACACTCATTTTTTCTTTTAATTGTCTAAGCTGATCTGTAGATAGTATTGATTGCATCTCCTTAGCTTTTCTAATACTGCACTTATAGTAATTACTAATAATCTGTGCGTCTTCATCCACTTCAGCTTTGTGCCATTTGGAGAACCTTTTGTTCTTCCTTATACTATTTAGTAGGAAGTCAAATTGGAGCCTTTTATCCATATGGTGCCGCATATTAATTTCATTGCAATACAGCACAGTATCCGCGAAATACGACAAACCACGGTTAACGAGATACGGATTGTATAATTTCTCGGCTTTTTCCGGATTTTCCGACGTAGATATCACATCAATCTTGGTATAATTGATGGCGTTTAGATAGTCGAACGGATTCATGCGTATTCGACCTCAGCCATCAATTGACTCAAGCATGCTACTAGATTGATCTCTTGATCAGCAACGAATGCAGCCTTATACTGATAGTCAGCCAGGATCAAGATTGCTTGCGGAATCGATACTGGCTTGGCAATAGTGTTTAATGCATCATAGATCTTTCTAAAAAGAACAGATGAATCAATATCACTTGACTCTGCTACCCACTTTCTCATATCATTGAATCGTCTATCCCTTAGGATAGTGACCAGCTGGGTGAAGTGCTCGTCAGATAAGTTTACAAGAATTCCTGTATCAATCTTACCACTCACACTATAGCGCTGGAGTTCGTTAATGATTCTACGCCAGTCAGGAAAGTGTCTAGTGATCAACTCGCCAACCACATTCTTATTATACTCAATTCCCTCTGTACTCAAGATATTAAGAACTCTCTTATAGAACTCACCCGCTAGTACAGGTTTCTCCTTGGGTGGAATCTTGAATTCTACAATTGAGCATCTAGAATGCAAAGGTTCAATGATTCTAGACTTGAAGTTACAGGTAAGAACGAATCCACAGTTCCTTGAGAACTCTTCCATAAAGTTTCTCAAAGCTGGTTGAGTGGACTGAGCATTCAAGTAGTCAGCCTCATCCAGGATTACCATCTTTCTGCCACCACTAAAAGACATAGTGCTAGCAAACTGTTGGATCTCATTTCGTAGTGTATCAATACCACCATTCATCGATCCGTTAATGATGATATAGTCACAGCTTAGCTGCTCACACATAGCACGAGCAACAGTAGTCTTACCAGTACCTTGAGTACCAGTTAGTAGTAGGTTAGGAATCGTACCACTATCGATGAACGCTTGGAATGTCTTCTTTAGCTCTTGTGGTAGGATACAATCAGCTACAGTTCGAGGACGATATTTTTCAACCCACAATACTTCTTCCAACATGGATTAAGCCTTTCTCTTAGGCTTAACGTCAGCCATTACAAAGTATTCTAGATCAAGCTTATCATTCTTGAATGAGCCAATACCGGATGATGAAATGTTAACCTTATAATCACCAGGAATGAACTTCATCACTTCTGCAGCAAAGACCATTGTAAGGTCTGTGTTTGCAGCACCGCCAACATTAACAGAGAACTTGTTAGATGATGGATTCTTTGGATCGGCAACAACAACATTGACAGTGCCATTATTACTTACAATATTGATCTTGTCGAGTTGGAGGATAGCTGTAGACTTAATTACTTCGTTTAGCGTCTGAGCTGGAAGATCAAACGTAATCTCAGGATTTGTAACAGCAATCTTCTGAGCAACGGTATCTGATGGAGCAACAACCATCTGCTCAGCAGCATACATATACTCCACTGATCTATTGCCAGATGATATCGTAACTGCATTGTTGCCAAATGTAAAATCAGGATCTTCAAAGATGCTAACAACACCCAGAAACTGCTGCATGTCATAGATAGCAAACGGAGTCGGGAAGGACTCCGTCACACTTGCTTTAGCAAATATATTTTTATTTGTACTGATTGTGCTTAGTACACTTCCCTGCTTAACCAATAGATTAGGATTAATTGAAGCATAGTTCTTTAAGACCTGTAAGGTCTGTGTAGAAATTTTCATAATATAAATTGTCCTTTATCACTTAGTCTCAGAACCTACAATATTTTCATACATTGTAGTAAATTCTTCAATGGAAGACAACTCCTGAGCGTAGTTATTCTTATGAAATACCTTTGCCATCTTGTTTAATGTCTTCTTAGGAATTTCATGGATCTTGGATGCTGCATCAATTGCATCCTTAATGAATTCCTTCTCAGCTTCGATGCGAGTCATTGAATTTGAAACTTCAATAAGAACGCTTTTCACTTTTTGCTTATCAAATGCCATAATAAAATTACCTCAGTTTATTTTCTGATCTTAGAGACGTCAGCTGTTGCAGCAGCACCAACAGATGCTAGAGCAGCTAAGCTACCCCCAAACGTATAAGATCCAGTGTGGTTCAATTGCATCCATGGGCACAACCAAACTTTCATATTCATATTACGGACCCACTGACAGAACATATAGTCTTCAGACAGATATCTCTTCGAATATTGTCTGAGCAGTGTATTATCAGGTGAATCAACGAACTTCACAATATCATCAGCTGTGGCATCTGGATTGGCATCCAAAAATGCTCTTAGCTCAGCTCCCATGTACATTCTTTTACCATCGATTGGTGTATCGAAGAAAGCAAAGATTTCTCTTGTGCCATCAAAGTGAGCCGTACGAACATGGTCTGGCTTATACGACTGGTATGGATAAGCATCTCTGAACTTTTCGAATACCTTTCGGCGAATCATCATAAACCCTGTACCAATCTCAAGCACTTCAGCTGGTTCACTCAACTTGATTTGAGTTGGACCTTCTTTAGCCATTACAGGATTAAACACATAATCGCCAACAAACTGCTCAAGTGAGTTTGGATTTTCGTCTGCTACACCCTTGTCAACAGCCTGCTTTACCTTTTCCCAAGAGATACACTTCTTAGGATATGGACCACCGATGATATCATATGGTGATTCATCTGACTGTAGTGCCAACAATGTAATAACATCGTTGGGATCAAATCCGATATCAGAGTCGATAAACATTAAGTGTGTATACTCTGTTCTCATAAACTCATCAGCACAATAGTTACGTGCTCTAGTAATTAATGATTCATTGAACAAGTAATACACTTTCATGTTGATGCCATACTTAACACACAATGCTGTTAGATCACACATCGACCGTGTATAGTTACCATGGCACTGGCCACCGTACATTGGAGTTGCTACAAACAACGTTCGTTTACGCAACTCTTCTACTTCAATTTTAATTTCCATTGATTATTACTCCACTGCTCGTAAAATGCCACCTTTCTTTTTCTGGTTAGCACCTGGTGGCGTTAGGATTTGGCTAGTGGCCATTTGATAATCATTAACCAATGAATCAACTGGGTTAGTTACAAATAGAACGCTGGCATTGCTTAGTTCAAAACCTTCCGTTGCGTTCGTATACTGCATAAATGGAACAAACACTAAACGGTTTTCTTGGAATGCAAGAAGCAGTGGCTTCTTAACTTTTAATTTTGTTTTTGTCTCTTCTAGGTCGCAAATGATTTCATCACCATTCACTAGTTTAATAATCTTAATGTTCATTATAATTACCTCTGCTTATTTTTCAAATAACGTGTATACTTTTTCAACTGTCTTAGTGCCTTTTCCTTATGGACTGGGTGCATCTTTCTAAGAAAGTTGACTCCTTGTAAATGATCATATTCATGCTGGAATACTCTAGCTGTCATTCCAGTGAACTTCCTAGTCATTGTATTGCCGTCTGGTGCTGTGAACCGCACTCTTACATGTGCCGGCCTTTTAATTGGAATATTGACGCCAGGATAGGAAAGGCAGCCTTCAGGTAGAGAGACAACTTCTTCTGACACATCCACAATTCTTGGATTAAAACAAGCAAAGGGAGGCTCACCTTCCATTACAAATACTCTATATGGAAGACCAACCTGGTTTGCTGATAACCCTATACCTCTGTGGTGACGCATTGTCTCAAGAAGATTCTTGGCAAGCTCTAAAGGATCCACAGGAGGGTTTTCAAAATCAAATAGTTTTAACTCTTGATCAAGAATCGCACTATCATGTTCAATCAAATCATACACCATACTTTTTATCATGCTCTTTGTTTAGACCATAACTACCATTGTATTTATGCAAACTCTCAGCCTTGAATAGTAGGAACTGACCAATTCTTGTATTCTTCCGAATGGTTAGTGGACCAGTTGTAACATGCATGGCACCAGCCATAACACCATGATAGCCTGAATCATAGAGACCAGAAGTTAAGAATATACCATTACGGTTCAACGTTGACCTAGTGATAACCCAACCAGCTTCACCTTCACCAATCTCAATAATGTTTTCCATTACAACTTCATATGTGCCTGGCTCAAGACGCCAGAAACCTTCTTCATCAGGAAGTAATTCTTCCGAGCCTCTATGGACCTTATAGTCCTCACACAAAGCAAATGTTTCATTCTTGATCTTAAAGACCTTACCCAAACGCAAATCAACCGCATTAGGTTGAACATCCACTTCATTTACATTTGTGAGCTTCGATCCATGCTCACCCATAATATGAATCATCATATCTTATCTTCCTGTGGTTGTGTAAAGTGGTATAGAAGAACGATATAATGGATAGCCTTCAACAAATCCTTCTTATTGTGTCCTTCCTTCTTACCATATCTCATTAAGTATTTGATAGCAGTATCTCTAGAAGTGGTATCAACACTACCAAGAGAATCCCAAACATCAATAGTCTGGATCTCTTCCTTACCAACATAATGCTGCTGATAGGTCTTACTAATATACTCAAGTACTTCGTTGAGGATCTTATCCTCTCTAAATCTATAACTAATATAAGGTGTAACTTCTTCTGTCATTTTAATACCCTGGATCATAATTTAAATATTTGGTTACAATAGTATCGATGTAATCTATATTATACTTTGCCATGCGGTAAAAGTCAATTGGAGTTTCATCTTGCTTCAAGTCAAAATCAACTTCCTTCTCAAACTTACCATCGAATATACCAGTTGGACTTCCATCAAATGTTCCACCATTCAAGCCTAGCCACACACCAGCACTACTATCCCAAGTGTCAATATAGTCTCTATATGGTTCCATCAATTTAATTTCATTTGGACCATCAACCATACCTAGGAAATGAATCTTCTTTCCGTTCTTTCGAATGCGGTGAAGAATACCACGTTCTTCCAGTTCTTGCATAAACATAAAGCGAGCAACAAAGCGCTGGAGCTTATTACCCTTCTCTACACCATATGCATTAGGTACGCCAAGAATAGATACACCAATGTAATCAACATGCTTTGACGTCGACGCCCAATCAAATGCACTAATCAAGTCTTCCTTATCACCAACCTCAGACTGCGGTACAAAGAATGTACCAAAGCCACTTGCTCTAAACAACGGAGCAAGATCAATAGCAGCCTGAATAGTCTTAGATGAATGCTCGCCAGGATAATCAGACATTACAACATAATGAGCCTTAATGATAGATGCCATTTCCAATACTTTTGTTGGAGTTAACATTGGCTTACCTTGCTTATACATCTCAAATGCACTATTATCCATAATGTTGAGGCTGTTGTCCTGAGCTCTATAAAACTCCGTATACTCGTTACTTGTATCAACAAGATGAGCAAGCGTCAAGTGAGCTGGTCTATTCTTAACAAGGTCTAGAAATTCGATGGGAGCAATGTGGCAAAAGTTTGTCATATTATTCATCCTGTACTGATAGTGCTGGCTTGAATCTTTCGTAAACAAGCTCACAACCATTTTCATTATCTTCACTTACATTGATAGTAACATCGCGTCCTGGATATTGACTTTCCATATAAGTTAAAAGTTCTTCTGCGATCATCTCGCATGACATATAATCAAGCTTCAATGTACCACTACCATACAACCCCTCTAATTCCCTTTTTAAGAGAATAAACTCAACATCACGGTCGTCGTGGAATACTTCAAGTGAAACTTTGAAATGAAACATATGTCTATGTGGATTGCCCAAGAAGGCAACGTCCTTTAATTTAGGATCAGTTGCAGCTGCTGGATAGCAATGAATTCCTTCCTTCTGGAATGTTACCCAAATCTTCTTTTTAATCATTTAAGTACTCCAACTCTTCGCCATACAACTCAAGAACGTCGGTATATCTTTCATAGTAGATTGATGAGCGATATGGCGACTTATCAACATTGTGTTTAGGATTCAATGCTTGGATAAGAGTCTGTTCTTGAAATTCAATATGTGGTTGCTGACAGTTGTGTGGCTTAATTAACCAAACAAACTTCCACGACTGATGTTCTTCAAGAAGGGTTCTGAAGTTAGTCATGTCATAACCCTTTTCTCTTGCTTTCCTATGATTCTCTTCAAGGTTCTTTAGTCCTAGATATGTTGAACCAACATACATTAGTTCACAGGCATCATTATAGACGCCATATACACCTCTGAACCGATAGGCGAGAGCATCTTTTACACGAGACATCCAGGTACCTCACTGGGATTGAATTTAGAAGTGACTGCAATAGCATTCCAGGGATGTAGACTCTCTTCATGCGAGACCGCCAAAGAGAAGTCTTTAATACGACCCTTATCATACCATTCGTCCAACGCAGCGTACATGATACGGCAAACATCTTCAGAGAACAACAGGTTGGCACCATTTAATTCTGCAAACGCTTGTTCATCTCGTCTCTTAACAACAATCTGAACTTCGGTTGGAATATGCTTTCTGCATAGTTCTACAATGTCTTCAAACCAAATAATCTTTGATGGATCGAATTGAACCTTGACCTTTAGAATAGATCTCTGACTATGAGCATTAGCAGCAGCGTTACGATGAGTACGTGCATCATATGCTAGCTCGAACGAACAAGGACAAGTTGAACTATAGACATAGTCAACAGTTAGGAAGAACTTATACTCTCCACTACGGTATTGACCTTCTAGTTCAATCTTATATGCAATATGGCCTCGAAGCTTCTCTTCACGATTATCATCTCTCCTAGAGCGGAGAGCATCTTGAGTCCAAGGATACTTGAAGCGAAGCTTACAGTAGGCATTCTTACTATTCTGCTTCTCGGCAAGCTCCTTTAGTGCTCCTTGGATGCCATCGATCGAAAGGTG